>Ga0194063_10000119_pt1 | contig 53591 bp, 38 predicted proteins | sample SepL3720m_MetaG_FD_155459 | JGI IMG/M metagenome (GOLD analysis project Ga0194063, IMG submission 155459) | Anoxic zone freshwater microbial communities from boreal shield lake in IISD Experimental Lakes Area, Ontario, Canada - Sep2016-L373-20m | ecosystem: Environmental > Aquatic > Freshwater... | reverse complement strand
GTCATACTCTACGGGATATCATGCAGTAGCGAATGCATCAGGCAAGATAGGAGTGTATTCACCGACAGGTATATCTCTTGCCAATGTATCTGGATTGACTGTCGTAACGTATGGATATGTACCTGAGGAGTTCATTACTCCTGCTCCTGCTATCTTAGCGTATACGGGACAATGGAGACTGGATGAGACAACCAGTACTGATTCTAATCAATTCAAGGCCAGTGGGTATCTGGATACGGGGAAACTAGGTCAGGCAGTATCGGTGTATGGCCCTGCAACAGGCTCAGTGGCTGGCAGCACCCTAACTTTCAACCGAGGTTTACAAATCAGTGGCAATAATTACGAACATCTGAATACTAATCAAGGAACAATTAGTTTTTGGTTTAAACCTTCGTGGAGTGGCAATCCTTCTTATTCACCAATTTTGTTTAGAAGCGGTGGCTACGGGCCCACTATTTCGATTAGTGCTGCTGGTGCATTATCTTTCGGTTTATGGGATGGGGTTGGGGTAAGATCCGCAAGTATCACTGGTACAAGCTGGTCTTCGTCCAATTTTTACCATGTAGTCGCTCGCTGGAATGTAAACAACCCTGTAAACGGATCACAATACGTAGATGTGACTTTGAATGGCACCTCTTCGTCTAATGGCTATACATCGAGTACAACCATTGGTGTTCCTTCTAACCCTCTATACATTGGATCACTGGAAGATAAAACTAGGCCAGCTCAATCGCTTATTGACGATTTTGCCATTTTCGATCGCGTCCTGTCCGCGGCGGAGATTTCACAGATATACAATACCGGCTCTGCGGCAGAAGCCGGGATTGTCGCGGATAGTTCTTTGAAGTTCTATGCCAAGATGGACGGCTCAGGCACTCTTTCGCCAGTGACGTATAACGGCGGGGCGAGTGCAAGTAAGATGACCAGGGCTTCGTCTGAACTCACTGGTGGAACTAATAAAATACTAAACAGCCGCTTCCAGAACGCAACTGCAGGCGCTCCAACCTCATGGTCCTTATCTACATCTCCAACACTAGAAGATGCGGAGGCCTCGAATATACTTTTCGACAGTCGTGCACAGAAAATCACGGTTACCTCTCGTTTATACGGGGATGGAATCATTCAGGGATTTAGTGTGAATGGTGGCGAGAACTACCATGTATCAGCCTGGATAAAATCAGATGGGACGAACTACACTTCACTTGGTATTTACGATGTGACTCATCTCGGGTGGGTACCAGGTTTTACGGTTGGAACACCCGGTATCAGAACTGCTTCAGCTACATGGACTCCAATCCAATTTGATTTTAAAGTTCCAGCTGGTACGACAAACCTTCAGGTCCATATTAGGTCAGATCTAAATCAGGCAGCATATTCATTTTATGTTCAAGAGGTTGTTATCACCCCCAACCTCGTCGACAATGGCGGGATGGAAGGGACGTATTCGGGAGCGGGTACGATTCAACTTGCACCAGGTTGGACTAATGCTAACCTTGTAGACGCAACAGATACGGCGGCTGCCGAAACTACCACCATTCATTCGGGTACAGAAAGTCAAAAGATAGCAGCGACGGTCACTAATAGAGGAGTATATCAATATCCTGGAGGTCTCACTTCTGGGAACAATTACCTTGTATCGGGATGGTTTTATGTTAGTTTAGGAACCCTTAATATACAGGTCAGAACAAACGGTGGTGCAGACGTACCTTATAATAAAACATTCACGGGTGCTAGTTGGCAACGCTTTAGCTATGTTTTACGAGCCGTGGGTACTACTGGAGGCCCCTTGTTATTATCTTCTGGTGGTGACGCCACTTTCTACGTCGACGACATCTCCGTCACCCCCCTCGACAACGTAGCTCTCTCCCTGAAAGCATGGACTCCCGTAGCAGACTCAGGAGGATCTAGTAATAGTCTGTCTGTACAGGGGAGTAGTACAGGAGTGGTATCTAATGCGAGTGGTATACGGAATACTGCCTATACCTTTGATGGATCAAGTGGATATCTGAGACAAGCAACCATAGCTATGAATATAGGGAGTCTATCGTACTCAGGGAGTACCTTCACTGATGATGGACAAACATTCACTCCATACAAGTCAGGGAATCCTGCTACTCATATCATTGTTATTACCAATTCAGACAATACAACATCCTGGGGATATATAGGGACAGGAGGTGTAGCTACCCTCATCAATGTGTATACCACCAAGGCTGAAGGAGTATTGGGATGGAATGGTACCTCTCCTACCGGGAAGACTCCTGTTGGGTATGAAGTGAGGAAGAGTGATTATCAGATTACGGGGAGTATGAGTGTGGGGGCGTGGTTCAAAATGCCTGCAACTCCTACGAATCCAGATTTGATTGGAAAAGGAGGTGCGTATACCATCGTTTTTGGAAGTACAGACATAAGAGTATGGAATAATTCTGGCTGGATGGTACCTGCTATATATGGTCAACTGAATAACAATATTTGGCACTTGGCAGTCGTAACTTGGGCTACAAATTCAAGGATTATATATATTGATGGATCAGTTTGGGCGAGTGATACAGGAGGAACCGTCAGTGATTCTTCAGATCCTCTGACTCTTGGAAAAATATCTGGTAACGGAGGTTCCACCGCAGGGAGTTTTTGGGCCGGCTCCATCGACGAACCTTTTGTGACTGACGTGGCGTTAACCGCCGCACAGATATTCGATATGTACAATAGTGGAAGGTAGAGAAAATCAATTAATAATTGAAAATTAATAATTGAAAATGGATGAAGAAAGCAGGTCAAAGGTCTAAGGTCGAACGTCATCAAGTTCAAGGTTATAAGGTTGTCAGGTAAATTAGTTCATAAAGTCTGTAAAGTCGTAAAGTCCGTAAAGTGACGAACGACAGTGAGTCATCCCGTGCATACGCGTGAGCGAGACACGGGATCTCTACAGAAGCAACAGCTGCACGAAGTCCGCCCTCTGGCGGAAGTAGATTTAGCCTCTTTTTACTCCCCTCTAGAGAGGGGCGCCTGCCAGGTACCGTACGGCACCTGGCGGGGTGTGTTAGTGCGAAGATCCTGAAATAAGTTCTCGACAAGCTCGAACTGACAATATTCAGAATGACATTGGAGCACAACTTCGCAGGATATCTGTATTCCCGTTCTTCGTTATACACTCTACGTTATACATTCTTGGTTTCCCAACAATTCAACAATCTAGCAATATAGCCATCTAGCATCCTGCCTTTACAACGTCACTGTATCCCCCGGCTTGAGACTATTGGAAAGGAGCTTTTGAGCGACGATAGTCTCTATCTCCTCACTCAGAGCTCGAGATAGATCACGTGCACCATACGCAGGGTTGAAGTGCTTTGTAATGATCGATTGGACCGTTGCATCAGATACGACGAGGTGAACCTCATGGAGTGCATTGATATCTTTTGCAATATGGTCGAGCATCATTTTCCCAATCTGAACAGCTTTGGTTATATCAATAGGATCATAGCCGATTACCCCATCAAATCGGTTGAGAAACTCGGGAGTAAAGAGATGTTTTTCTATCAGAAAGCGCAGCAAGTCATCTTGAGTAGGAGGGATTACATCATGAGTTCTCGCTTGGTAAAAATCTGCAGCACCTGCATTGGAGGTAGCTATGACGATATGTGATTTGCAGTCAACTCGATCGCCGTTGCTATCAGTCAGATATCCCTCGTCAAGTACAGTCAGGAATATATTGAGCAAATCACCTGAAGCCTTCTCGATCTCGTCGAGGAGGAGCACGCCATATGGTTTTTGTCTCAAAGCAGCGATGAGCAGACCCGGTTCTCCAGTCGTGGCATTTCCTATCAGCTTCGCAATATCGCTGACCTGTTGGTATTCAGACATGTCAAATCGGATGAGTGAGTCTTCCTTGTCAAAAAAATATTGGGCGATAGCCTTTGCTGTTTCTGTCTTTCCAACTCCGGTAGGTCCAAGCAATAGAAATGTAGCCAGAGGTTTATTCCGCTTTCCCAACATCACAAATGCTCGCTGAATCGCCTCAGTGATTTGTTTAGTCGCATTTTTTTGCCCAATCACCTGTTGATCGAGAGCGGTACCAATACCAAGGAGTTTCTGTTTGAAGACAGAATCAAGCGATGTAGGGACATGAATTTTTTGACTCAGAACATGATCTATTGTCTCGGGGAGTACTCGCTTTTCAGCCTGATTGCTATTTTTCACAAACACACATGCGTCATCAAGTAGCTGAAGAGATTTTTCAGGAAATGGGATGGTTGTGACAAAGTAAGCCGATTGCTTAATCGTTTGGACGAGAGTTTCATAGGGGATCGTGACTTGATAGCGATCCTCAAATCGATGATGATGGTCCATGAGGATCGCTAGGGCAACTTCTGGAGATATTTCAGGTACGGAAACGATGTGAAGATGTCGAGCGAGTGATGAGCGTATCCTGATATAGCGCTCATATGCCTGAGGAGTAGTCGTGCCTATGACCTGTACTCCAGGTTGCGAGAGATATTTCTCAAGCGGGATAGAGAGGTCAACCCGGGCTTGTCCACTGCTCACATAGCGATCAATGTCTCCGATCACAATGATGATGTTGCCTGCCTCATGTGCCTCCTTTAGCAAAGTACTGAGAATCTCCTCTCGGATTTTTTGATCTGTGTTTTGAGAGAGGATTTTTTCGAGGTTCAAGTCAACGAGTCTCTTAAATGCAAGAAGCGGGTTACCGTGTCCAACATATATACGATACGCAAGCGACTCGACCAGTGTTGTTTTGCCTACTCCAGGAACTCCAGTGAGTAAAATATTTGCATCCTGGGACTTGCATAGGACATCTTCGATCTCTTTGAGCTCGCTTTCACGCCCTATGGTCATTGGTCTTTTATCGTGATAACTAGCATCTGTTGATAGGTCAGTGCTGTACTGATCGAGAGTGGGTGTATATCCTTGTGCCCAGTCGCGTGCGAGCGGGGGGGTACTCATGAGTGCCTTAAGCTCCCACCATCGTCGCGCACTTTCTAGCCGTGAGGAAATCCGATCATACCAAGCCTCAACGACTGCTTGATTGCGTGCATCTACCGTATGTGAGAGAACGAAGGTTGATTTCGCTTCACGATATTTCTCTTCAGGTGATTTGCTTATGAGGGTGAGTCCATACGAAATAGGCACAATAAATAGAAAGAAAAAGACAGAGCAAATCAAAGTGACGGGTACATATAGTACCAATATGATGAGAAAGCAAACGAGGACACTTAATCGCATCGTGGACCCTATCATTCGTGAAATCAGACTAAACATGAGATCCTCGCCCCATTGAGAAAAAGAAAAACCAACACGGTTCGTTTTTGGGGCTATCCTCCGCCATGGCGCGAACATCGTGCGCACCATAACATCTACTGAAAAGTAGTATGGCAGGAAGACGAATATGTTAAATACCGCTCGTCCGTAGTCTTGTATGAGCTCGTACATATATCTCATCATACACAAGGACAGGGTCAGAATGCAATCTTCTTCGAGTGACTCAGCTATTTTCCTCTTGCATTCTCGTATCCCACTTTGATATAGTAATTCAGATTCATGAAATCAACACCGCTCCATCATCGTATACGCAAACATATTGCTGTTCCTGTGCGTCGTGCCCACAGACATATTTTGCGTCACTCTAGACATTTGATCTCTGCCATCCGTCAAGCTCAGCTATATCGCTGGTATCGTGCACATCTTCCCGCATTTACGCTTGCCGACACCCTCGTTGCGACAGGAATATTTCTCATTCTTACCTCAACCGTTTTAGTGGCTGTGAATCCCCTGCGTTTTTTTGTAGATGCACGCAACAACAAGCGTATCCGCGAAATGAAAGTTGTTCGAGACTCACTTGTACAGTATACGAATGATAATGCTACAGGCAGAACGAATGTTTTAGGAGTCTCTATTCCTCCATGCGCTGATAGTCCTGGCACTGAGATCGGCACAGGGGCAGGTAATATCAATCTTACCTCACTCTCTGGATTTATTCCTACTTATCTCCCTTCAGTCCCTATTGATCCAAAGATAGGCACAGCAGCATCAACAGGTTATCGGGTTTGCCGCAAATCAGACCTCGATTATTGTGTTACCGCAATGTATCCGGAAAGTTTTGCAGCTGGAACAGTCACCATGACATGTGATTATTTGATCGTTACCCCTTCGCCGACTCCGATTGGTGTGCCAACAGCGACTCCTACCCCAACGGTTCCTCCAGTGACTTCGGGACTTGTTCTTTCTCATCAGATGTCCACCGGGACCGGCACGACTTCGCTTGACGACACGGTATATGCGAACAATGGCACCCTCACCAATAGCCCAACTTGGACAAGTGGTTATTTGGGTTCAGGAATCTTATTCGATGGAGTAGATGATTATGTGGATGTGCCTAATTCAACCTCACTCAACCCAACTGTGGTCACTCTCACTGCGTGGTTCAATGCAACTAGTCTTGGTGGTAGCTTTCCTCCACTTGTGAAGAAATCAACAGCCACAGGTGGCTACTCTCTTGAGTTCAATGGAACGTCCCTCTCAATGTGGGCATATATTGCTGGTGCTTGGAGACAGTCACCTGTCTATACAGCTACCACAGGTGTTTGGACGCATGTGGCGGGGACGTATGACGGCACAACGCTCCGTTTATACGTAAATGGTACACAAGTGGGCACGGGCACTGCCATATCAGGTACGATAGCAAGTCCATCAGCCAACTCTCTCCGTATTGGAAGCTCGCCAAGCGAAGCAGGTCGTTATTTCACCGGCAAGATTGATGACGTTCGCGTATACAATAGAGCTCTTACATCGACTGAAATCGGGCAAATCAAGGCGCCGGCCCCATCAATCACACCGACGGCATCAACTACTCCATCTCCAACGTCAATACCTGTATGTTCACTTCCAGCACCTATTACATCTTTTGCCCTGAATCCTGGTACAGTTGCTAACGCATCAACCTCGACTGATTATAAATACATGTATCTCTATCTCCGCCCAAAAAATAGTGATGACACCGTTGTATCTTGGGATCCAAATGCCCAGTTTCAAAGACCGTCAACGACATTCTATGGTGGGGCCTACAGCTCCCTTGGTAACTCAAGTTTCGTGATAGCTACATGGTATGCGAATGGCAGTGGTGCAATTGGCTATTATCCTGCAGGGTCAGTCCAATTGACTATAGACGGTATTGCCCGTTCTGTCTACTTTCCTTCATTCACCATTCCTGCTGCCGACTCTGAGATCTCATTTTATATCGCAAGCGATGGTTCGGCATATTATGCGCATTCATCGCATGCTGCAGTGAGTGGCCCAGGTACAAATGGACAAATATTTGCAAATTCGGTCAATCTCACTCCCTCACAGGTATTCCTATCGTCCCGACTCCATTTAGCTGTCTCCTGCGGTTCATCAGGTACGGCATTCGTAGCTAATGCATGGTCAAGTGGTATCACCGGGGGCACGAACTATTCGCGTGAATCTGCTTTGGTAGATGTGAACAATGATGGAAAACTTGATTTGGTGACTAAGGGTAATGATGGAGGTACAAGTATCGGTGCAGCGTACTGTTTGAACAATGGTTCCGGTTCATTCGGGACATGCCAGGTGATACCTGGCTCAGTGCCTGCTACGTCGAATGATATTACGACATACGATGTCGATTCGGATGGGAAGGTAGATGTTGTGTTGGCTGCATTCGATGGGACCGGCAGTGTCGGATGGTGCCGGAACAATGGGAACGGCTTTGATGCATGTACGACTGTCGGGGGTACTGGATCATATGACTCAGGAGTCGTAATGGTCGACTTGAATGCAGATGGACACAAAGATATTGTGCACTGTAGTAGATGGGTAGCATCATCCTGTGGGATATGTCTACACAACGGAACAAATGGGTACAACAACTGTACAACTCTTGCATCCTCACTCACTTTTGGATCCAGTCTTGTGGCATTTGATACCAATGGTGATGGGAGAGAGGATGTGGTAACTGGCGGCGGATTCACTGCAGCAAAAGTATGTATCAACAATGGAACGGGAGGATTTTCATCATGTACGAGCGTTCCCGGTGCTGCCGCAGGAGATTATGGTTCAAAAGTGATCGGCTTCGATGTCAATTTGGACGGCTACAAGGACATTGTGATTTCGTCGAATAACGGCCAAGCTTCACGTCAATGTTTGGCTGACGGTGCAGGATGGTTCAATCCCTGTGTTTCTACCGTGAACGATATACCAAAAGGTCAGCTGCGAGCTTTTGATTACAACAAAGATGGTTTCCTCGATCTCCTTGTTGGACAAAAAGTATGTCTCCATAATGGTGTATCCGCATTCGGAGTCTGCAATGCTTTGTCTAGTGCAACGACCAACCTCGATATCATTACTGGAGACGTTGACGGCGATGCAGATATTGACATTGTGACTTCAGGCGGCAACGTATGGAAGTGGCAGTAATCTCGCATGCGTCACTTTAAAGTTGAGCCCTGCCCCTTCTAGTTCCTTGGAACCCCCTCAGTCTTTGGCGATCTTTTGTGGATGGAGCGCATCAAGCTTCGTACAAATCTGTTTTGAAAGGGATCCTTGAGCAATTTTCTCTGCTTCATTTTTTGTTTTTGAAACAAGTGCATAGTCGAATAGATTGGCTACTTTGAGACCTGATTCACCATGCTGGTCAATGCCATATATATCGCCTGGACCGCGAAGACGAAAATCAAACTCAGCGAGATCCATACCGTTTTTCGTCTTTGCAAAAAAATCCAACCTACTGGAAGTTGATACTCCATCACTGGTAAAAAGTACACAATATGATTGTGCAGTGCCCCGTCCGACGCGCCCTCGCAATTGGTGTAGTTGTGCTAGGCCGAAACGCTCAGCTCCTTCAATGACTATGATCGATGCATTGGGTATGTCAATGCCCACCTCAATGACTGTGGTCGAGACGAGGATATCATACGCACGATTCTTGAAGTCATTCATGACTATGTCCTTCTCATTACTTTTCAGTTTGCCATGGATTAAGCCAATGTGTAATTCAGGAAAAACGTGATTCTGGAGGCGGGCGGCCTCTGCGATGGCCGCCCGCATAGATACCGTTGATTCTTTTTCGATAGGATCCTCCTCCTCTATTCGTGGGCAAATGACAAATACTTGGCAACATGTTTCGAGTATTTGTTTTCGGATCCACTCATACGCGCTTGCACGCTTTCCGGGTGGTGCCACATATGTTTTGACTGAGAGACGCCCAACGGGCATATCGGTGAGCACAGACATGTCCAGATCACCAAACAGAGTGAGCGCTACGGTCCGTGGTATCGGTGTTGCCGTCATAGTGAGTAGGTGGGTGTGCCCGCCCTTTTCCTTGAGCAAAGCGCGTTGTGCGACGCCAAAGCGATGTTGTTCGTCGATCACGATGAGACCAACGTCGTTGAATGACTGGGACTTGGATATTAATGCGTGTGTTCCTACAGTGATCGTCATGTGATCGGATTCTTTTTCGGTCTTCTTTTTTGAGCTAGACCCCGTCACTAGTTTGATTTTCACAGTATCAATATTTTCAAACAGTTTTGTAAATGTCGCGTAGTGTTGATTGGCGAGCACTTCTGTTGGACACATGACGAGTACACTTTTGCCATTGAGAATGCTGAGATAGGATGCCAGAGCGGCAACTACGGTTTTGCCCGATCCAACGTCGCCCTGGAGGAATCGGTTCATCGGGTATGTTCGTCTAAGATCGTTGAGTATCTCAAGCCACACAGTTTTTTGTGATGGGGTGAGAGTGAAAGGGAGCGCTGTAATGAAGTTATTCATTTTAACCTCTATTTCGCTGTCAAAGCGAAAAGGTGCCGTCACCTTTTGTGATTGCCATTGTCTGCGAACAAGGGCATTAGAAAGATGCATCAAAAAAAGTTCATCAAAGGATATGCGTGATCGTGCACGCTCTGCTTCCTCCATTGTGCGAGGATGATGGATTTTCTGTACAGTAGCAGGATATGCAAGTAGGCTATTTCGTCGTACAATGTCTTCGGGTAGCCATTCCCCTATTTCAGTCAGATCAAGTTGGTCGATCACTCCCGCAATTTTTTCTCGAAGAAGCCTGGTTGAAAGCCCCTTTCGTTGAGGATAGATAGGGACGATCGCTCCAGTATGATGTCCTTCACCCTCTTCCTTAATGATTTCATATTCATCGGGTTGCATCGTGAGCATAGATCCTTTTTTCTCAACCTCTCCTGCCACAGCAAGCGTTAGGCCAACAACGCACATTCTGATAATGTATGGCTGATTGAACCAGGTGAGTTTGATTTTACCCGTGCCATCATTGATGACAACTGTCTGGATCGTAAGACGCCGAATGTACGTATTTTTTGCTTCAGATATTTTTCCGCGGACAGTAGCCACATCACCCGGCTGAAGTGTCTGAATCAATGCGCAATGTGTGTAGTCGACATATCTCGATGGAAAATACTGGATCAGGTCGCCGAGTGTATTGATCCCTATGCTGCGCATCCTTTGCAGGGTTATAGAATGTGTTTTTGGCAAAATGCTGACGGGATCGGTGAGCTTCATTGGAAGATTATACCGTCTGACAGAGTGCGAATACGAGGAATAGAGATCATCTGCCAAAATAGGGGGCAAGTGATGAGCCAATGAGGATCAACATAATGAGTACTACTATGACTTTCCACACCTTTTTGATACCCTTATGTTTGTTTTTTGCCATGGAAATATTGTATACTGAGCTTGGTACTGAGTCAATATATGTATGGTACGATCTACTTTTTCCAGTAAGAGAAACCGACTCATTTTGAGCAAAAAAGTCAAGCACTATCTCATTCGAGCAGCAATCGGTGGGAGTCTGTTTATCTTCCTTTTCGGGTTTGGATCATTTTGGTATATCACCAAAGATCTCCCAGATCCAGGTGCCCTTTCGCTTTCACGTGCTGACTCGACGATCATATATGATAAAGATGGAGCAATTATCCACCAGCTGTATTCCGACAAACAGCGCATCTACGTGAAACAAGAGGATATCCCCGCCACGCTCAAGCAGGCAACCGTGGCTGTTGAGGATAAGGATTTTTATCATCATGGAGGATTTGACCCACTGACTGTCATACGTATTCCATACAACTATGTTTTTCGCAGCGGTCGCGTTGTGGGTGGATCCACACTCACCCAGCAGCTCATCAAGCAGACCTATCTCGACTCATCACGTACAGCTACGCGCAAGATCAAGGAGGTCGTCCTTGCAATACGGATAGAACAAAAACTATCAAAAGACCAGATATTAGCTGAATATCTGAACATTGCTCCATATGGAGGAACGATTGAGGGCATAGGAGCAGCGTCAAAAGCCTATTTTGACAAAAAGCCAAGTGACCTCACTCTTCTTGAATCGGCTATCCTCGCGGGACTTCCTCAAAATCCATCTATCTATTCTCCATATATCGGAAGACCCAATGCGTGGAAATCGCGTACCAAAGATGTGCTTCGTCGTATGTATGAAGATAGTTATATTAAAAAAGATGTATACGATGCGGCACTTTTGCAGGTAGACGGATATGCGTTCAAAAGTGAAAAGGTGACCTTCACTGCCCCACACTTTGTGTTTTATGTTCAGCATCAAGCAGAAGGCCTCGTTGGGGCACCCGCCGTCAAACAAGGTGTCCGTATCAAAACAACACTTGATCTTACACTCCAAAAAAAAGCCGAGGAGATCGTCTTTGACGAAGTAGGCAACCTCAAGGATTATAAAGTTGGTAATGGAGCCGCGGTTGCTCTCGATACCAAAACGGGTGAGATCAGGGCAATGGTTGGAAGCTTTGATTACAACGAGCAAACATATGGGAAGTTTAACGTCGTTGCAGATGAGACGGCGCTCCGCCAACCGGGCTCCACACTTAAGCCTCTTTTGGTAGCTGTTGCAATGGAAAAAAAGCTCATCACCGCTGCCTCAGTGTTTGTCGATGCAAAGACAGCTTTTCCCGTCATCAATCAGCCTGACTATGAACCAGTGAATTACGACGGCAAGTTTCGTGGACCTGTCCAGATCCGATTTGCCTTGGGCAACTCACTGAATATCCCCATGGTCAAACTTATGGCAACAGTTGGCACCACGGAGTTTATGACGCAAATGGAGAAATTCGGTATCAACAACCTTGCTCCCACCAAAACAAATCTTAGTCGTATAGGTCTTTCTGTTGCTCTGGGTGGCGGAGATATCACCATGCTCGAGTTAGCCCAAGCATACAGTGTTCTTGCACGCGGAGGAACACGTGTTGATACGTCAGCGATATCTGAGATCACCGATGCTACGGGCAAAGTACTCTATCGTCGACCTGAGATAGAGGTCAAGCGAATTATTTCTCCAGAAACTTCATTTATTGTTAGTCATATTTTGTCTGATAACAATGCACGACTTGATGCGTTTGGGTCAAATTCACTCCTTGTCATCCCTGGCAAAACAGTCGCAGTCAAAACTGGTACAACCAATGATAAACGCGACAACTGGACTGCAGGATATACCAATGGCATCATTGTAGTCAGCTGGGTAGGCAACAACGACAATACTCCCATGAATCAAAAAATCGCATCGGGCATCACTGGAGCGTCACCGATCTGGAATCTGATCATGAAGGCTGCACTTAAGACATATCCTGATGGGATAGCTACGAAGCCCAATAGTGTCGATGCGACAGAAGTTGATGCGCGCTTGGGAGGCAAAGTGAAAGATAACGATCATAAGCGATCAGAGTATTTCCTTGCTGATACCGCACCAAAGGATATTGCATCGGGATACCAAAAAATTAAAATCTCAAAAAACCAGTCCGACAAAAAAGCAAACGATTTTGAGATAAGTGCTGGTCAATACGATGAGCGAGACTTTATAGCTTTAAATGAGGCAGATCCGGTGAGTGCTGATGGTAAAAACAGATGGCAGGAAGGCATCGAGGCATGGATCAAGGATCAATCTGATAGTATTTATAAGATACCCCAGGAAACATCTGATTACAAACCTCAACCGACTAATACGCCAGCGCCAACATCGCCGCCCGCACCTACTGCTGCGCCAGTAGTGCCAACCGTGCCACCGACATCTATACCTACAACTGCTGTGACGCCTACGTCAGCACCATCTCCGAGCAGTGTGCCCTCACCTACAAAGTAGCTATCGAGTGATCCAGTTCTCAGGTTTAAAGTTCAGTCTGTAATATGTCACTTCGAGCCCCAAAGGGGCCACTTTGTGGCTAAGCCTGCCCCGCTCTGCGGGGTCGAGAAGTGAACCTAAGTTACTCCCCTCTACAAAGAGGGGTGGCACACGAAGTCGCGTCTGACGCGACGAAGTGTGACGGGGTGTGTCAGCCTGTCAGTTCGAAGATCCTGAAATAAATTCAGGATGACTCTGTCGTGTTACTTTGCGAATAGATCCCGTGTCTCGCTCACGCGCCTGCACGGGCACCGCCCGTAGGCTATGCCCGGAGGGATGACACTGGAGTGTCACTTTATGGACTTTACGACTTTATAGACTTTATGGACTATACCATCCGTTATTTCATCAATCCCCGTATCTCGGCAAGGCTGAGATCTGTGGGGGCAAGTTCTTGGGCCCTATTAATCGAAGTGCTCACCATCTCTTTATATTGCGCAATTTGTGCCTCATCTGTTGCGATGGCGCCCAAATATATTCCTAGTTTCACTCGATCACGCCAATACGTAGGATTGCGGGGACTACGCGAAAGTGCTCGCGTTTGTAAAATGAGCGAGAGACGCTCAAGGCTCAGAATATCATCGTCAGTAATTGCGCTGTCTGTGGATTTTTCTCGTGCAAGATCATGCGCCGCCTGAGCAGCCGTGAGGGCAAATCGATTTTCATATACATGTTCGGCACGTTGTTCATATGCTCGTTTGTACATCGGGAGCGACTCTATATAGTAACCAGATTGAGACTCTGACAAAGCACTCGCATAGTACACATCTGCGAGTATATAGTGGGTCCAATATTGATAGGCATTGAATGCTCCGGCCAAAATAATCAGTGTTGATAGAACTGTCAGAACGCCCGACCGAGTAGACCATAAATACCCTGTAGTGCGAATCATTTTGTCTCTCTGAATATCTGGTATATATGTATCAATCAGCAAGATCACAAGGAGAAGCTGAGTGCATGATGTTGAAAATCCCAAGAAGTTTGCGACATGCATCGCAACCATCGCTGCAATGGTACTATATCGTCGATGCAGATATGCAGTGCGTATAGACCATATCATCAGAGCGAGATATCCAGCGATTCCAACAATGCCGCTCGTTGCGAGAATATTCAAGAACTCATTGTGAGCTTTGTTATAAACGAAATCTTTTTCAGTTGTGAGATTGTGACGAGCAGGCCGTGTGAGTGGATATGTATATGCAAATGTTTCTGGTCCCGTACCAAATAGAGGATATCGAGCAAATAGCTTCACTGCGCCCTCCCACACGATGAGACGAATTGACCCAGAGTGAGTGATGGTCCCAGCAGTTACGGTCAGGAGAGACTGTGCATACCACGCTCCGATACCAACTGCCACAATCAAAACTACTGTCCATATACCCACAAACATTTTTTTGGAAACAGCATGTGATAGATATTTCGCGATGTATATGCCTATTCCACACACCAGTCCCAATTGCGCTGACCGTGACCCAGTGCACCATAGCCCTACAGCCAGCGAGAGAGACAGACCATACATGATGTATTTTTTCCAATTTGTTTTCACTTGTTGGCCGATGCCATATGCAACGAATACCAAAACTGCGAAATACGTCCCGAGCCAGTTCGGTTGGCCGAGAGTGGAAAACATGCGTTCACGCGGTCGGAAATCATCCGTCCAACACGAGACCGTCCACTCACCACGAAAGACATAACAGGAAGTGTCAAAATGAAGGAATCTCCCTGGGAGTCCCCAAAGGAGCACGAGACATCCCGACAACACAGCGACAGTGGAAAGGACCGTGAGGTCGCGCCGATTAAACAGCTGAGCCCCAATATAGATAAGCGCTGCATACATGAGTGTAGAAAGAAGCCCGCCATTGAGTCGTCCATAGTAACCGAAAAGTGAGGTATACCAATCGATCGAAAAAAGAGTCGCGAGCGCTTGCGTTGATATCCAAAATATCAAGAGATATCCTATTGTCCCCAAATAGGGTCTCCATAGTCTTAGCGCGATTCCAGCTAGATAGCACGCAATGATTGTAGTGGTGATGACGTAGATCGTGAGCATTTTTGGGATCTCAAACATCTCGCTTGTGAGTGAAGACATGATGAGTGGGACGACAACCAGGAGAGATGAGTACAAAGCGATGATGATGCGCTTGAGCCACATAGATGGGGACAGTATACCGCAAGGGATAGTTATCATCCATCAAGTTGTCAAGTTGTAAAGTTTTCAGGTTATCAGGTCGAAGGTCATCGCGCAGAGCGCGACAGGTCAGGTCGAAGGTCTAAGGTCGAACGTTAAACAGTTATCCCTCCTTCGCTCCCGCAGAGCGGGACAAGTACAGCTACGGAAGGGCATGCAGGTTCAAAGTTATAAAGTTTTCAGGTTATCAGGTAAATTAGTCCATCCCGCAGAGCGGGACAAGTACAGTCGTAAAGTCTATCCCACTGCGCCCCCGCAGAGCGGGGCAGGCGAGGCTACGCGGGACAGGTAAAGTCGTAAAGTCCATAAAGTCTGTAAAGTGACACCCCAGTGACATCCCTGTCTAAAACGGCAGGTTATCCCTCCTATATACGGCGGGCTACCTGTTCACACCACTGCTGTTGACTTCCTGAACTTGATTCAGGAACCATACTTACATCTTCGATTCATGGACCCTGACCTTCGTCAGGGAGTCAAGGAAATGGACATGCGTTCTCAACCCCGCGGAGTTGAGTTTGATCCGACAGAGCGGGGCAAGTAAGTCGTAAAGTCAATAAAGTGTCATCCCCGTATCATCCCGTTGAAAAACGGGATCTATTCTCTTGGCAGCCATCCTGAGTTAGCGAAGGAGGGTCATCCCGGGTTTATCCCGGGATCTTGTATGACTCCTCTCAAGAGGAGAGCACGTAGCTGACCTGGCTCTGCAATCGCTTTGCCGTGTCATTCACATGCTCTTTGCCCAAAAAAAACTCCGAGCACTCTGCTCGGAGCGTCTGATTACGATTGGTTAGTATGCACACCACATTCCATTTGCTTCATTTGCATCTTTAGGCCCATTAGTCGCACCTACGGCCGCTCCTGTCAAGTACGTAGTAAGATTGGTATTACCGGTCCCTGTCCCAACACCCCAATTCATTTTCTTTTTTACATCACGAGATTCCGGTCGAAAACAAAGGAGCGCCTTATCTCCATTAGCAGCATCTTTAATAACTGAGAAAAATACCCTATTTCTACGTGAAGTATTTAGTGCGCCAAGAACTGATTCCTTTAGGTATTTTTTTGTTATAAGCTGCCCAACACAGCCCTCAGCTGCTCCTCCACCAGTTATCTGTATAGCAAGATTTCCACCAGCGTTTGTCATCGCATTAGTTATTGCATTGAAACCAGCGGGAAATGAAGCCGTTTGAAGACAGGCTGCCTTTGTTGTGTCATCCCACGGCATGACCCCTTCATTTGCAGCATAGGTAGCAAATGCGTTTTCAATATTGGTTAGTGTAGTGATCAATGCAGTGTCATTGCTCTTTCGTATCGACTCAAGCGGGTCGATAGATGCTACGAGAACGGTGGCCAATATGCCGATGATGACGACCACAATTAATATTTCAAAGAGGGTAAACCCACGTGAAAATGTTTTCATAGAGAGCATGTAAATTTATTCACTATCTCATTTTATTCTATTCATGTCAAGTGGTACATGCATATTTCACTAAAATTCATATCTGACATGTCACTTTGTTCTCTATGACAGTCTCCATCACTGCGATCCAATCGAACCAGTCAGCGAGTATATTGGCGTAATGACTGCCATGACGATAAACAGCACGATGCCACCGAGGACGACGAGGATGAGTGGCTCGACTGCGGTCATCATCGACTTGATGGCGATATTTGATTCAGACTCGAAGTAGTCCGACATCTTGTGAAGGATTTCATCTATTTTTCCAGTCCGTTCCCCTACTGCTGTCATCTGTACGAGGATAGGAGGGAAAGCTGACTCTTTTTCAAGTGAAAAGGAGATGGTGAGACCCTTTTGAATGCTGTAGTAGACGCGATCAAGTGCATGCTGGTACACAATATTGTCGGTTGCGTCCTTGACGATGCCGATACTTTCGAGGACGAGTACTCCCGAGCTGATCAAGAGCGACAGAGTGCGGGTGATTGTCACGAGCGATGACATCTTCATCACATTGCCGAGGATAGGAAGCGACATGAGCGTGGCATATCGCCAATATCGACCTTTCTCCGTATTGAGATACTTTCTTGCAAAAAAAATCGCAACACCTATACCCAAGAGGATGAAAGGCCACCATGCAGACATGAAATCTGAAGCAGTGACGAGCAAGCGCGTGGTGAGAGGTAGTTCGATATTCAGGTCTTTATATAGCCCCAAAAGCTGTGGCACAACAAATGTAATGAGTACGAAAACAACACCAATGACACCGACAATAATCAATGCTGGATAAGTAAGGGCTCCCTTTACTTTGGACACAAACTCTCGCTGTTTTTCCATGTCATCAGCGAGTTTGAGCAGTATGTCAGTGAGCTTGCCTGATGCCTCGCCTGCCTTGATGAGCGAGACATATATGCGTGGAAAATATCGGGGATATTGGTTGAGCACAGCAGAAAAAGAACTGCCTGATCTAATTTTGACATCAATCTCGTTCAACAAGTCTTTCATTGCAGGCTTGTTGGTTTGTTGCATCAAAATATCCATGCTCGAGCTGATGGTCATGCCTGCATTCAACATGATAGACATCTCGCGAGTGAAGTGGATAATATCTGACTCAGTCAGTCTATTAAAGAGACCAGGTGCGATTTGACTCGAAAAATCACCAGCTTGTTTGATCTCGATTGGGAAAAAACCTGAATTGCGCAAAAACTCCGTCACCTCTTTTTCGGAGTAAGCTTCAACTTTACCTTTTTTTATTTCGTTGTTGAGGAGGGCCTTATAGGTGAACTTCATGGATATATATGATCACGATTTACCTGCCGATATATTTGCTCAATATCTGTGGTTTGTTGGCGAAGGCGAATGCACTATCTTTCGTCAATATGCCCTCACGTACAAGCTTTGCTAGATATTTTTCGAACAAGATCATTCCAAATTCATCCCCAGTCTCAAGCGAGCTGTCTATCATAAAGGTTTTGCCCTCTCGTATCATCGATGCAATAGCGGGAGTATTCTGCAATACCTCCACACATGGTATGAGCGGCTGGTTTGCAAGGGTAGTCTGGAGAAGTCTTTGGGCTACAACAACACAGAGAACTGAAGCGAGCTGAGTCCGCACCTGAGCCTGCTGGTGAGGTGGGAAAACGTCTACAATACGGCTGATAGCTTCAGATGTAGAGCCAGTATGGAGCGTTGCGAATACGAGATGTCCTGTTTCAGCAGCGGTAAGAGCCGCAGAAATCGTTTCAAAATCACGCATTTCGCCCAAGAGTATGACATCGGGATCTTGGCGCAAAGCTGCACGCAGGGCATTGGACCAGGACAGAGTATCAAGAGATATTTCTCGCTGGCTGACTATACCGCGAGCCTTCGGGAAAATATACTCGATCGGGTCCTCAATCGTGATGATGTGCTTGGACGAATTTTCATTAATCTCTTGAATGAGTGCGGCGAGGGTTGTTGATTTGCCCTCACCTGTTGGACCAGTGAATAAAATGAGTCCCTGATGATGATTGATGAATGAGTGAAATATGCTGGGGAGCTTCAGCTCCTCGATTGATCGGATATGAGAAGTGACATGGCGAAAAGTCCCTGCGATACTCCCCTGCTGGTAATAAAAGTTCGCTCTAAAACGATCTCCATTATCTGTCTGGATCCCCAAGTCTAGCTCGAGCTCAGTTGAAAGGCGCTTTTTTTGTAGATCAGTGAGAAGGGGTGTTAGGAGTGCGTTCAACTCCGCTTGATTGAGAGCTGGATATGCGCTCAGCATATGCATGTCTCGATTGATGCGGAGTGACGGAGGATATCCTGCTACCATGTGGAGATCGGATGCCTTGCGTTCTACGGTGATTTTGAGGAGATCTTGTATCAGGGACATAAGTTTTGTTTATTGATTACTACATACTACTACAATTGTGTCAGTCGCATGACTTCTTCGGGTGTTGTTAGACCAGCTAATACTTTCATGTATCCGTCTTGGCGCATGGAGACCATGCCTTCTTTGATTGCCTGTATATTGATGTCTGACGCTGAGGCATGTCTGAGAATAAGCTTGTTGATTTCGGGGGTGACCATAAGCACCTCAAACACTCCGATGCGTCCATAGTATCCGGTGCGATTGCATTGCTCGCAGCCGGCACCTTTGGTTAGCATCACCTGTCGTGTGTCGAGAGCATGCTCGTCATTGTAGACAGCATGGGCTATGTCATGAAGCAATGTCTCATCTGGTTTGTAGGTGATCTGACAGGACTTGCATACCTGTCGAGCGATACGTTGACCAACGATAGCGAGCAATGATGAGGTGAGCAAAAATGGTTCGGCGCCGAGGTCGATGAGACGAGGTATGGCAGTCGCCGCATCATTAGTGTGGAGAGTAGATAGCACCAAATGACCAGTCAGAGCAGCCTGGACAGCAAGGCTGGTCGTCTCTCCATCGCGGATTTCTCCTACGAGGATGATATTTGGATCTTGTCTGAGAAATGATCTGAGTCCAGCTGCAAAGGTGAGGCCGGCCTGGTTATTGATCTGTACCTGGTTGACACCGGCTATTTGATATTCAACTGGATCTTCGAGAGTGACGATGTTGGTGGTAGGTGTGTTCAAGATAGTGAGCACTGAGTAGAGCGTCGTCGTTTTACCTGATCCAGTCGGACCAGTTACGAGGATAATGCCGTGTGGATTGGTGATAGCCTTTTCCAGTAGCTTTAAGGTACTTCCCTGCACGCCCAGCTCAGTGAGTGTTGGGAGACCACCAGATTTCTTCAAAAGACGCATGACCATTTTTTCTCCGTTGACTGTTGGCAAGGTTGAAACACGGACATCGACCTCAGTCGTGTCGTATTTAAAATCAAAGCGTCCATCTTGCGGAATACGGCGCTCATCTAGCTTGAGTCCAGACATGATTTTGAGCCGTGACACAAGTGATTCATGGAGACTCACAGGGAGCACCAGCTTTTCTTGGAGGAGTCCATCTATGCGATATCTGACACGAGTTTGACCCTCTTGAGGCTCTATATGTACATCGGATGCGCGGCTCTGTGATGCGTACTGCATGATGGTATCGACGATTTTGGTGATTGGGGAATCCTCCACCGTCTTGGTCTGACGAGTAGTCTCAGCAGAGGGGACATTTTTGGTTTTGAGCTCTTTGGTATCTCTTACAGCACGAGACACATCCGGTGCAAATGTCTGGTTATACGCAACCGATATGACTTTTTGGATATCATCGACATATGCCAAGTGAAAAATCACATGGTATCCACTTTTTTGCTCAATGAAGTTTTGGAGATTGAGGTTGAGAGGATCAGCAGTCGCTATGAAAAGCGTCTTTTCGTTCTCGTCGAGATTGAAAGGAATGATGGTATATCTGATAGCAGTAGCTTTGGATATGAGCTCGAGTGCCTGGGGGTTGACAGCTGTTCCGACGATATCAACAAAAGGGACACTCATACACTTTGCCTTGGCTTCAAGGACGATATTGCGAGGCGCGAGATTGTAGGTGTTCACGATATCCTCGATTTCTTTTCCTGTTTGCAGTGCTTCAAGCTCGAGCTTGTCAGCAGCGTCAGTCTGGACGTATCCTTTCTCGATCAGGAGTGATAAAAATACCTTTGGAGACAACATGCTCTCACGATATCAAAATCCATCATCGGATGCAAGCTCATGCGTGAGGCATTGTGATATGAGGAGTAGATTATCATGGGTATTTTGCTATGATGATGATATGTATACATTTCGAGACCAGAGATCTGCCTTCACATTGATTGAAATCATGATTGTCATTGCCATCATCGGACTCATTGTCGGGATGGGAAGTTTGGCTTATTCCAATGCGGTGAGACAGGCTCGAGACCAGCAGAGAAAAGTTAATCTCGATCAGATTAGGAGCTCTCTTGAGATCTATCGTAGCAATGACGCAAACGGTACATACCCAAATGACTCCACGGCGACCCTTCCATACACGCCTCCACCATACCTCGAGCCGACCAGAGTGCAATCATATTTGCAGGTCCCTGTCGATCCAGGCACAAAAAAACCATACTTCTTCCGCGCGTATCAATCAGATGGGACATCCGCATGTGTGACGGCAGGCACATACTGTCGTGACTATACTTTAGCAACTCGCCTGGAGACTGCGAAGACGAGCTCTCCATGTTATTGGGTAGCAGCGGGAAGGTGTTACTTGCCAGATGGTGTCACCACAGCAAATTGTAACTATTGCATCGGACCCTTGGGCGAGAAATAAATATCTGGTGCATGTGGTCAACTGGCGATCTCGGACGGTAACTATTTTCGACTTTATGACTTTATAGACTTTATGCACGTTATAGACTCCCCCACCTGTCCCAAAAACGGTTTTACTATCATTGAGATATTAGTAGTATTGGCGATCATTTCCATCTTTATTGGATTCACGCTGAACAGATTCACCGGACAATCATCCGAAAAGATCCACAAGGCCAATGTCGACTCTACGGTAGATTTTATCACGATAGCAAAGGCAAAAGCGAGCTCAGGCGAAAGTAATACATGCCCACAAACGACAGAGTCTCTCTATCAGATCCTAGTTCAATTGAAAACTTCCACGACTCTTTCTATGAACTATATTTGTACCCCTACATTTTCAGTTGCTGACCCTCTGAATTTGCCCACTCCATTTCTGGTTCAACAATCACGGGTTACCAATACGAGTATTATGACCACTTCCGATCTTGCAAATCCTATTATCGCAACCTTTACACGCAAAGGAGTGACGATGACTGGCTCTGATCTGCAAATCTCAACCTCGGATAAAACCCCATACAACACGTGTATACGGGTTTGTGACACGGGGAGCATCGTGCAGACCCAATACACATGTGGTTCAGCTCAAGGAATAGCTTGGTCAGCCACAGCATGTAATTAGAATCCTTAATCTATGACCCACTCACCACAGTTAGATACTCAGAGAAAAAAAGGCTTTAGTCTTTTTGAGGTGCTCATTTTCATTGTTATTTCGAGTTTTTTGCTTGTATCGATGGTGAGTTATCGCGTAGCAACAATCCGCCAATCACGATCAGGATATTACAAAATATATGCAACTCGATATGCTGAAGAACTTACCGAATGGATTCGTATCCAAAAAGAATTGAATTGGACTGACTTTTATACAAAAGCCGCAAACGGGGGAACCGGAGCGAAATACTGTGTTAATAGTGTAATTGATCTGAATAGTACGTTGAGCACTGCCATGACCCCTTACTTAGATACAACGTGCAAGTTAGACGGGATAGGCACATCGGGTGCAAATCGTCCGAATATTTTTCGCCGCACAGTTACTTTTGAGACATCGTCAGGTAGTTCGCCGGTCAAGGCAGCTATACTCGTGGAATGGCAGGAGGGTCCAAACCAACTTTTCAATGTCCCCATCAATACGACCTACTCCAACTAATCCTCTGAACAACAGCTTCAAGCGGGGGAAGCCCCGAAGGGGCCACTTAGTGGCCGCACTTGTCCGCCATGGCGGGACCGGGTGTTTTATTCTTAATTTACCCGCCGTTTTAGGCGGGCTTTATAGACTAATTTACCTGACAACTTGATAACTTTGAACCTGACAACTGTTCTAGGTTCGACCTTAGACCTTCGACCTGACCTGTCGCGCTCTGCGCGATGACCTTCACATTTGCAGACTATTTTCTCCGGAGCATATGTAACTTTTGTATCTGATACAGTATGATGTATCTGTATGAGTTCTGTCACATTTGCTATCGAAATCGACGAGCACACCACGCGTATTGCTGAAGCACGTCACGACGAGGGTATTGTGTTTTTACAATCGCTCGGAACGACCGATACAGCAACGGCATTTTTTTCGGCTACTGAGTCTGAAGCGATGCAACAAAAGCAGGCCCAGATCATTCATAACTTAGCCACCGATCTCAAAATCACTTCGCGTTTGGCCAATGTAATCATACCCGATGCAGTAGCGTATGCCCAAATTGTGGAGATGCCTGTATTATCGGAGGCAGATTTGATTTCAGCTATCAAGTACCAAGCAGATGAGTTTATCCCGATGAAAGTCGAAGATACGTATCTCGATTTGGAAATCCTCAAACAAGATACCAAAAATAACAAACTTTCTATTCTCATTGTTGCTGCCCCTCGGAAAACAGTTGACGGCATCTACAAGACGATCGAGCTTGCAGGATTTGAGCCAAATAGGCTCGAGACTGAGGTGAGCTCAGTCGGGAGACTGCTTTCTGAAGTTATGAAATCTCGCGATTTGACGGAGGGATATTGTGTCCTCAATCTGGGATATTCTGCGAGCTCTATTTATGTTGTCGACAACACATCAAAAGCAATTGTATTCAATCGAGCATGCAAAATCGGTTTCAATATGATCCAACGTGAGATTATGACCAATCTCAATATTAGCGAGCCTGAGGCTCTTGAGCTTCTTCTCAGGCCAGGACAAAAGCGGGCCGCAGTCGTTGGAGCCATTATCACTTCTATGCGTGAACTTTCCGGCGAAGTTAGTCGTATCGTCGATGTATACAATCACAAATACAACCTCCCCGTCTCGCACATTTTCACAATCAACTACACGTCGTACATTGCTGACTTCTCGCGTATTCTATCTGAGTTGTCCAAGTATCATGTTGAACCACTCCCTCTCAAGACCATCTATGCACCCAACCCTGTTATGAAGGTGTTTTCATCTGAGATCACTGGTTTTGCTGCTGCAGTTTCAGCAACTTTTTTATGAGTACTACTAAGAAAATCAATTTCTTTGCTCCTGTCGCAGCAAAACAGGCAGATGCAAAATTTCGAATGAGAAAGATCATTCATGTATGTGTTTGGATTTGCGTTCTCATGGCTTGCATCACGCTTGTCGTGTATATGGTACAAATCAAGCTAAATGGAGATATTAGTCAGTTGAATGCACAAACCAACTCTGTTGAAAATCAATATGCTCAACATATCGCAGACCAGACCAAATTGAGTATCATCAACACGCGACTTAAGACGATTATATCCGCTGAAAAATCTGATATTGATTTTCGAACGAAGCAAAAAAAACTACAGGCACTACTCGATACCATCCCTACATATAAAACAGTTACTTCACTTGTCTTCACCCCGAAGGGGCAATTCACCGCATCGCTTGAATTTCGGACAAAAGCTGATATGAAGAGCTTTATCGCAAGTATAGAAGGAGATGTCTTTCAATCAAAAGTAAAATCGTTTACGGTCAACAGCGTGTCGTTCAACTTGGTTAAAACGAAAGATACTACGAATCCCATCATGAATATTACCGGAGAACTCTTATGAACGACAAATTACAACGTTTTGTACTCCATCAACGGATTAACGTTATCATCAGTCGAACTGTATATCCGTTTATGGCACTCGTGTTTGTCATAGTGTGTGGATTGCAGATCTATTTCACCTATCTTACTTGGGTGCGGAAGGGCGAGGCAGTATCACGGCTGGAAACAGCGCAAAATACTCAGCAAACGATTGCTCAGTCCCAGACACTTTCCTCAGACCAGCGGGACAGGTTCACACGCGTACTCCTATCGGTCATACCTGCTTCTGAAGATGCATTCAATCTTGGAGATGCTGTAGTCAACTTGATGACTCGTACAAATATGCACATTGATACTTTTTCTCCACCAAACCCCTCAGATATCGCTGGCATGAACAATACCGTCTCTGTGCTCATCTCAGGAACAGCTGAGGATCTTGATCGTTTCTTATCTACTTACAAGTACGCTGGAGGGAGATTTGTCACCATGGACTCGTGTACTCTGAAGTACGAGGGGGCGCTAGCGTCGGCAGATATCAAAATGACTTTTCACACCACTCCAATACCCAAAGGTACAGATCAGCTAACCTCATTTACGACTGAGTTGAGGAAGAAGCTCGTCTCTATTCAAGACCAGCTTCCTGGTGATACGATGCTTGTTACCCCATCTGATGCAAATGCGGTAATCGATACAAACTACGATGTGCGTGCTCCATTTTAGCGTCCGTGGTAAGCCCCTAAGACAGACATGATCTGAAGTGAAGACTGGTGAATAGAACGATATTTTATTTGATGTCGCTGAGCTTGAGATAGGTGACGCCTGTAGAGACTTGAGCTCCTACAGATTTCCAGTAGTTGTAACGATCCTTTTTGAGGGTTACTGTGGATGGCTTAGTAAGTGGATTGTAACTACCGATTTCCTCAATATATTTACCATTACTCTTGGCTGCTTTATTGAGCACGACAATACGATAAAAAGGTTGACCTTTTTTTCCAAAACGCATGAGACGGATAGTTGCTGCCATAAGTATGTGTGATTCAGATACAAGTTATAAGGATAGGTGATTGTGCGAAAAATGCAAAACCAAACCGACGATTAAGACGTATCTAGTCCCTAGTATATCATTTGGACTGGATTTTTTCTAGCGCGATCTTGGCGGCTGCTTCCTCTGCCTGTTTTTTGGATCTGCCCTGCCCTTGACCGTATTCTTTGTCCACGATGGTGACTTTGACCACAAATGTCTTGCTATGCTCTGGGCCTTCCTGACTCACGATGTCGTAGATGGGCAATGTCTTAAACATCTCCTGTGCAAGCTCCTGGAGATGGCTTTTGGGCGATAAATAGAGCTTGTGCGTGACAATATGGTCGAGTTTGGCATGGAAAAGGTGTGTTGATACGAACGAATAGGCAGTTTCAAACCCTTTTTCGAGGAAAATTGCAGCTATCAGGGCCTCAAAACAATCAGCGAGTATATTAGTATTCTTTCTCCCTTGATTGGCCTCTTCACCCTTGGAAAGCTGGAGATATGCACCAAGACCCAACCGTGCGGATACCTCCGCAAGACTCTCCATACGTACTATTGAAGCTTTAATATCAGTGTACTCGCCCTCGACCAGCTTGGGGTAATTTTTGTACAAATATATCGATGTAATCAGTGAAAGGACGCTATCGCCCAAAAACTCGAGTTTTTCATTCGAGGGGAGATGATACTGCTTATGTTCGTTCAGAAATGACCGATGGATGAAGACATTTTGAAGGAGCGTCTCATCGATGAGCATGATTCCTATGAGGTCAAAAAGAGGCTGATACGTGGACATAACGGGATCGAGCAATTAGTAATTAACAATTAATGATTAAGAATTAATGATTGGAAATAATTAATTATTAATTATGAATTATTATCTCCTCAGTAGGTTTTTCGAGCACAATTGCGCCCAAAACAGCATTTACAAAGGCAAATGCGCGTTCGCTTCCCATCTCTTTCGCGAGCTCGACCGCTTCATTGATGATCACTTTGGTAGGCTCGGTTTTTTTGATAGTAAGCTCGTATACGGCAACGCGAAGGATCGCTAGGTCAGCCTTTGCCACTTGGTCGAGAGGGTATTTTGGTGCGTATTTTTGAATCTGTGCGTCGATAGTGTCCATGTGACTTATGATTATGTCAATTTCGTTTTCGATCTGTTTGTCCGCTAGTTTGTCTCGCCTTTCCGGCCCAAACATGTGAGCATATACTTGCTGAACGAGGGTAATTCGACGGAGGTGACGGGGATCGACAGGGGGCGTATGATCAGTATCTGTAAGTGCCATATGGATGATTATAAGGGATCCGCTTGGGAAAATGAACCCTAAAGCATGAACAATGAACAATTAATAATTAACAATGAACAATTAGTAATGAAATAAGGATCACGAGTACTATTTTTTTGAATTAAATTTTTGACTTTTGATTTATCTATCAGTAGTGAAATATGAACCATGAATCATAAACTATGAAACATGAAACATGAAGTATGAAACATGTATTAGGCAGAGGAAAGCAAAAGAATTCAAGATTAGAGCAATTGAACAATGAAACAATTTAACAATCTTGCCATGGAGCCACGGATTACATCTTGCCACAAGCTCGACACACGATGTGAGGGAGGCGATCTTTTTGGCAATGTTTACAAATCACCATTGCTGGAAGCAATGTTCGTCGTGAAGCTTTTCGCTTGCCTGAACGCATAGTTGAAAATTTTCTTTTTGGAAGTGGGGTCATAAGTTAATATGTATTATACCGTAGCCTCGGGGCGGATTCAAATCTAATTATATCCGATATATCGAGCAAAAGAACTCACAGAATACCTATAGTTATTCACGCATAATAGGCGAGTTGGGCTGATCTAGCTCGCCTTTTTGAGCTCGTTCCAACTCGTTGTATACCGAGGTGTGCGCAGTTCGCTCCGTACAGACCATTCCTTTTTGATCCCTTCAGCCGCAAAATGAATGTACTTCTCCCCTATTTTGTGCCGTATTGCATCTATGGCCCGCATTGTCGCAATACCCTTCTCAGCTTGGTCTTGAGACACAAAAAGGCCTGTTTGCAGGTCAGATTCGGGCGTAAGACCGTAAAAAATAACCCCTGCTTTTTTGTACAAATATCCTTTTTTATAAATACGCTTCAGAAGATCTACAACCTCCTTGATCAACACATTGGTGAGATTGGTTGGTTGAGAAAGCGAGATGTGTTGCGAGATGTGATACTGCGGTTGAGTTTTGCTAAAGCGGTTTGTCCGGATGAAGATTGTTAGCTCACGTGTATTGAGTTTTTGTTCGCGCAACTTTTCCGCAGCGCGTGCCGTATAGGATGAGAGTGCCTCACCCAACTCACGGATTTCAGTTACTGGACGGCCAAATGAACGAGTAGACATGATGGACTTTTGTTGATGGGGAGCTGTATCGAGATCATACATCACGGTTCCATGCAGCTCATGCCATGTAGCAACTCCTGGCTCATGGAGGAAATCTTTGATCCACTCAGCATCTTTACACATAAAGTCGTAGACGGTTTTCACCCGCTTAATATATAGCTTCCGGGCCGACTCCCTACCAATTCCCCAGATTTCTTCAACAGGAATATTCTGTAATAGGCCAGTCAGCGCCGACGTGCTCACCTTGGATAGGTCCATAACTCCATTGGTCTCTTGTTGATGTTTTTTGGCGTAGTGATTCGCAAGCTTGGCAAGCGTTTTGGTTTGGGCGATACCGATGGAGACGGGTATGCCTACATCTTGTTTAATACGAGTCCTCACTGCTTGCGCTTCGGCTTTGGAATCGGACCAATGGTCAACGCCGAGAAAAGCCTCGTCTATGGAATATATTTGAATAGTGGGCACAGCCTCGGCAAGAGTAGCCATCACTCGTCGAGATACATCGCCGTACAGCGGAAAGTTAGAGGAAAACACATGAACGCGACCACCGCGTACAATTTGTTTGCATTCAAACAGCGGTTGACCCATCAGGATGCCAAGGGCCTTTGCCTCGTTACTCCGTGCCACAACGCACCCATCGTTATTCGATAAGACTATTACTGGTTTGCCTTCGAGTTTAGGCTGGAAAAGCCGCTCACAGGAGGCATAAAAGTTATTGCAATCAACGAGGGCAAACATACGTGGTCCAAGCATACCAAAATCTATGTCGCATGACCGTCATTTTTTGTATCTATGTATGACGCTTGTTACGACGCCCCAGATGGTGAGCTCTTGTTCATTACTCAACTTGATAGGAGGAAATGAAGGATTTTCAGCATGGAGCTCAGGCATAGCAGGCGGTGTCCAGACGAGTCGCTTGATTGTCAGCTCATTATCAATGATAGCAATCACAATATCTTTATCGACAGCATGACGAGACTTGTCCACGATGAGTATGTCTCCCGGGTGTATCCCCGCTCCAATCATGCTCGTTCCCGAAGCTTCGATGAAAAATGTTGCGATTGGATGGTGGATGAGAAGCTCATCGAGACTAAGATGTTTTTCGATAAAGTCATCTGCCGGTGAGGGAAAGCCTGCTTTCACACGAGATCCCAACAGAGGTATCTTCACTGTGTTTGGTATATATCGGAGCGGCTTCATAGTGAGTCTCCAGAGATTCAAAGGTGAGGGTGGACGCTAAGGGACTTGAACCCCTGACATCTACTGTGTAAAAGTAGCGCCCGGCCCGCCGCGCTTGTGGACCCTAGAGGACTTGAACCCCTGACATCTACTGTGTAAAAGTAGCGCCCGGCCCGCCGCGCTTGTGGACCCTAGAGGACTTGAACCTCTGACATCTGCTGTGTAAAAGCAGCGCTCTACCAACTGAGCTAAGGGTCCATATGGTCAATTAAGTATAGTCGTAAAGTCTATAAAGTCTATAAAGTCCGTAAAGTGACGAACGACAGTGCTTGCCCGCCTCGAGCGAGAGTCATCCCGGGTTTATCCCGGGATCTATTCGTAAAATGAAAGGCTAGCTCCGAGCTCCGCTTGTCCACCTCTGGGGGGAAGCTTCAAGCGGGTGCTAGACTCATTATTACTCTCCTCTCGAGAGAAGAGTTCGCAGTTCACTTCTTGACCCGGCCTAAAACGGGGGCAATCGGTTCACTTCTCGACCCCGCAGAGCGGGGCAGGCTCGGCTCGAAGCGACACTGATGGATCCCGGATCGCACTTCGTCCCCGCAGAGCGGGGCAGGCTTGTCCGGGAAGTCAAAATACTACAAACCATCTTGTGTTCCCGTTCTGCACTATACCCTCTACCTTCTACACTTTATGACTTTACGACTAATCAGTGCGTGATCATGGAGTCGAACCATGCACCTCTGTCTTATCAGGACAGCGTTCTACCGATGAACTAATCACGCGATATTTCAAATGCCAAAAATGTCGATGTAGCCCCATTGGACTTCGCTGGGAACTAATCATGCAAAAAGCGTCATGACAATCTACCACTTGACAACGGAAGCTTATTCTAGCAAACTGACTAGTATATTACAATCTGGTTTACTGCCAGTCATATCTTGGTATACTCGTCAGCTAAGGTTGTGTGTTTACTGGTCAATTAATACATTACATATAACAAGTACATGCTCTATTTTTCAGAGCTCAAAGGTAGATCCGTAATTGATCAAAATGGTACCTATGTTGGTCGTCTTGATGACCTTGTCTTCAAGAGTGCGCCAACGGCACCAGTGACCAAACTTCTTGTACGTGATTCCTCAGGTTTTCAACATCTCATCCAGTACTCCGCAGTCATCAAAATAAATGACCTTATTAAGATCGATAGCTCAATTCCACGTACCAATCTCGATGAAAACGAGCTTTTTGTCGGGAAAAATATTTCAGATCAACAAATCATTGATATATCTGGAAGTAAAATGGTTCGCGTGAATGACGTCATATTCGTTCAGCATCCCACCTTGCGCATTTCGGGCGTCGATGTTGGATTCCTTGGTCTCATGCGGTGGCTTTGCATAGAGAATGTTTTCATACGAATCTCTCGCCTACTACGAAAACCGATTAGTCCACGATTTCTTTCATGGGCTGATGTTGCTCCACTAGAGCTTGGGAGAGGAAGAGTGATGATGCGCAAGCAAGAAACAAACCTAAAAAAACTGAACCCCGAGGATCTTGCAGGTTACCTTGATCGTACGAATATCCGTAATGTACGCCGTATCGTCAGCTTGCTCGATGAAAAGTATGCTGCAGAAGTTATCAACAATCTAAACGTCACCTTTCAAACTACCCTCTTCAAATCATTTCCGTCTGATCGATCTGCCAAAATACTTGCATTGCTAGACACTGATGACGCCGTCGATATACTTATGACACTGGACCGGCATACTAGGGCGAAGATTGTTGCCCTTCTCTCGCAAGAAAAGCAAGACGAAATCAATGCACTTGTGCACATATCTCGCACTCCTCTGGGAGATGCCGTATCGCTCGAGTTTTATGAAGTTGGAGCAGATTGGACGGCTGGTAGGGTAAAAAAGATGATAAGCTCGGAGGCCGAGTCATCCATGCAAGCACCGAGTATTTATGTTATCAACAACGAGGAACAATTGGTGGGAGCGTTTAATCTATTTGAGCTGATCGAGCAGCATGATGAAACTCCGGTATATAAATTTATGGTTCAAAATTTAGTAACTCTTCACCTCTCGACACCAAAAGAACTAGCTTGGAAAAAAATGCAAAAGTATAGATTCAGCTCTCTTCCAGTGATAGACAATGAAAAAAAATTAATCGGAGTTGCACGATGGTTCGATGTATCGCCATAAATATATATGAACAAGTTTTTCACAAATCTATTCATTTTCGCATCTGTTGCTGGGCCATCCATAGTCACTACTATGGCCGGAAATGATGCGGGTGGTGTAGTAACGTACTCACTATCAGGTGCAAACTTTGGATACGGTCTCATGATCATTCTTCCCTTTTTGACACTCATATATGGGCTTACTCAGGAGATTGCGGGGCGACTCGCCATAGTGACGGGACGAGGACTTGCTGATCTGATACGTGAGCGATACGGAGTCCGCATAGCCATCGGCATTTTTATATTAGTGTTATTTTCCAACGTCAGCAATCTCGTTGTCGATGCTGCTGCACTCAAAGTGGCCTTTGAGTTGTTTGGACTGCATGGATTGTGGATCCCCATAGCCTTTCTGATAACTATAGTAATGTTATTTTTGATTGTGACAAAGTTCAATTATCAGATGACACAGAGGATATTTCTAGTTGGTGCAACACTCTATATCGCATATATTATTTCAGCATTTAGGACAAACCCTGATTGGCTTGATGCCCTCAGATCCTTGTTCATACCCACCAAAGAGTTTTGGAATCCTGAAACAATACTTACCGGTATCGCATTTATTGGAACTACCGTGACACCTTGGGGACAGTTTTTTATCCAGAGCTACATGAAGGATAAAAAACTCGGCACAGATCGCATCGGATTTGCAAAGATTGAAGCATATCTTGGTGCAATTTTGTCAAATATTGTCACGTTCTTTATCATTGTGGCTACCAAGTCAGCACTGTTTGATCATGGCATCAAGCTCGTAAATGGAGAGCACGCTGCATTGGCCATTAAGCCATTTGCAGGTGAGCTCGCATCTTTTCTATATGCATTTGGCTTGTTCAATGCGGCAATCATAGGACTTATTATCATAAGTTTGTCTACGTCGTACGTGTTCACGGAAATGTTCGGCTTTGAAGGTACGCTCGATGCAGGATACAAAAAGGGTAAGAATTTTTATACTCTCTTTTTGGTACAAATATGCATAGCCTGTACATTTGTACTCTTTCCCTTCATCTCTGCATACAAAATTGCGATAGTTATCCAGGCAGTCAACACTCTCTTATTGCCAGTTATTTTCATATTCTTGATCAGGATTTCTACAGACAAGGGTCTCATGAGGACTCATGTTGTCGGTCCAGTGAGGGTGGCACTGCTCGTCGTATCAGCCATACTCATTGTATGTGCATCAGCGTTTAGTATCATCTATAATTTTATCGGGTAATCATGCGCAAGATCATATCAATCACTGATTGGAACTCTGACGAGCTTTCTCGAGAACGCTTTCGAACTGTTGCAGAAGGGTATTCTGTAAATCGAAAAGATATTCGCATTCAGACTCTCACCTCGACAATCTCGTCCATACATGCGGGCTTCTTGGCATATGAGATGGCGCTCACCGAAGCTAAAAACGGCGATCCGACCGACACAGTGGTATATGTAGATGTTGACAGCTCGCATGAGTCGTTTGATGATGATCTGACTGAGAGAGCTCATTGTTTTGCAGTCATCCGACTCACCAACAATCTGCTTGTATGTGGCCTTTTGTCAGGGTATTCATTTGCATGGATGAAATCGTCGGCTCAGCAATATTTGGAATATACTCAGCTTCCGACGTCTGGTCTGATATCTGTTCGAGATGCCCATGCACGCGTAGTTGCTCATTTGGCTGATTATATGGATGATCAGTTGGACCTACAATCTCTTCATGAGGCTGATGTTATTTCTCTTCCAAGTGATTGTCACTTCGTCTGCCACAAATACAAACAGACACTTGTCACGACGATAAGCCACGCAGATCTTGAGGATGCGAGTGTTGGAGATCTCATCAAAATGCATATCAATGATCAGTCATATACGGCTCGGCTCATCTCTCATCAACACCAAGAGTCAGACTCAGAGTTGGTCATATACAAAGGACATTATGGATTACCAGATGCGCATTATCTTGAGATCCAGTCGAGATCACCCAGTGTCTACACTCGTCTGAAAAGTATTATTCCTGGTTCCAAAATCGTTTTGGGCTGATAGCTCATACTTCATCTCGATCTCCACCAGTCGTTCACTTTGGTAAGTATGTACCAGAATGACCCTCGAGGATTAATAAGACAGGCTTTTATATCACGTTTACAGTCAGGCGCAATATATCCCGTGATCTCTTTCGTTATACGATCATTTTTTTGCTTGAATACGATCGAAGCATCGACTTTTGTTGGAATATCCGAAAATATATCAACATATTGATACTGAGATTTGCGTAGTTCTCCCAATCGTCGTACCTCAAGGGTAGGCGGAGTTGTTTTTATCTCAGGTTCATCATCTAGGATGATCGGAAAGTTCAGACCATCATGAGGCTGCAGTACCAATCGTATCGGATTGCGTCCCGCAATGGCATACATATTGTCAACTGAAATAGTCGTGTACTTTTCACTCATGACCCGACCGGTTGATTCAGGATATGCATAGGGATAATAGATATATCGTCCCGTGTTCCATTCACTGCTATGGGTTGTGTCAAATGTGATCGTAGCAAGCTTGTCATTCTTGCTGATTTTCATTGCATGTGCGGGCTTGCCGTCCCACAGCCATTGTAATCCTGATGATGAGTATGTGACGGGAAATTTGAGCGGAGTGTATGTGCTGAGCTGATACGGTTCAGCAGTTGATGAAGTGAGTGTGATTTTCACCACTTGTTCGCTAAAGGTGAGTGAGAGTCTGCTCCTCTCGGTTGTTCCGTCCGTGATGTCCACCATATTGTCACCACTACTTATGACTGTATACAAAGTGTCGCTCTTCGTTTGCGGTAAGATGAGGCGTGATGGTGGGTACGTGATATCTTTTTCAGTTGAAGTAAAGACATGATCAATCGCTAAATGAATCGAGCCATACCCGTCATACCAACGTGATCCATCGAGAAGAAAAGGTACGACCCAGTACCCCTCATGCTTTGCGATAGTGTCATTGTATGGGTCTGTCAAATCAGGCGAAAAAACACGTATATCGGTGATAGACACCAATCCCTCCTTTTGCAGTAGTCGTATGCGATATTGTTGTGTCGTGATCCAGGTAGCCTCTAGGGAACCATCGCGACCAGTGTAAGAGGTGACTCTCTGGCTCATAAACTGATTTTTTATCCGTGTAACCTTTTCAAAAGTTATATTTTTGGATGTGGAGTATTCTTTGATCCATTCGAGCTGCTTCACATATTCAAGTTGGTATTTTTCCTCCATATTATTTTCCAGCCCAAGACAGGCAAATCCGACAGGGTTGATACTCGGATCAAACGCTTGCGATATGAGCTTTTGAAAATACTCTATGGTACTCCCATTTCTCATATAGTCATTTGGTTGAGTGGTGTGAGAGCTTGTGGTGTCGCCATAGTTGTGTATGGGATCGGTCACGGTTTGTCGGATGATCATGGGCGCATCTGTACGGGCGAAATCAGGCACCATGAGCCAGTTTTTGGATGCTGGATAGGGGAAATGGGGCGGGCCACCATAGAGCGTGTAACTGTCTGTTCCCCACTGCTCACGCGTGATTTGCTGATATTGGACGCCATAGGTGAGCTGGATATAGTTCAGACTATCGGTATCGATCATCCAGGAGGAACTAACACGTGGGTATGCACCCATTGCGCTCGCATACTGACCGAACAGCACATCAATCATTTTCTTTCGTGTTTCTCGTGGATATCCGATCGTGAATGCATGATGTGCCTGGTACCATGTTTCCTGACTTCCCTTGTAGCTCACGCCCGCATCTACTGCTAACGACGGGATGATCTCTATCATCACACCGATATCGATAAGCTGAGGAAAATCAGCACGATATTTTTTGAGGAGGGAGACATACTGAGCGTCTTTCAACGCGTCGTATCGTACGACAAACGTTGCGGGGAGTCCGAGGCGAGTCACCGTCTTGAGTTGAGTCTCGAGATTGGCCAGATTCCCCTTGCCACAGCATTCTTCTCCTCGTACTTGGTTGATAATGATCACACTGTGAGGTGCTGATTGTGCATGGACGCTGAATGTGCCTAAGAAGCTAAGGATGAAGAAGAACATCAGTCCACTCATGATCTGACGCAGTGACATAGGTACTCATTATATCTGATGAATCGAGCTAGATGCAGTCTCAGGAGATAAGATTTCGACCATAAAAAATCCCTCCGTTGCGGGAGGGAAATAGATTTTTGTATGAAAAGCACAAAGAAAGATCTTCAAAAGCCATCCAATAGAATCGCGAGATGTGTATTATGTTCTTTTGCAATGTTTCAGTTGTTATATTGTATTTTGTTGTCTTTGGCTGACAATGTCTCATAGACTCTTCGCTTATACAGCGTTTCCTCTCATAGAATGACTACGTCATCTATGACAGAAAATCATCGACTTCCTTCGATGAAAAAGAAAAAAGAAAGGAGGTGATCCAACCGCACCTTCCAGTACGGTTACCTTGTTACGACTTAACCCTCATCGCCGGCGATATACTCCCACGGCAAGACCGCAGTTCATATACTGTCGACTTTGTTGGTTTGACGGGCGGTGTGTGCAAGAGGCAAGAACGTATTCACCGCGGTATAGCTGACCCGCGATTACTACCAAATCCAAGTTCATGGAGTCGAGTTGCAGACTCCAATCCCCACTGAGAATCAATTTCTGAGATTTGCTTGTCATCGCTGACTTGCGAGACTCATTGTTGTGATTCATTGTAACATGTGTGTAGCCCAAGACATAAGGGACGTGCTGACTTGACGTCTGCCCCGCCTTCCTCTCGCCAAATAAGGCGAGCAGTCTCATCTGATACGTATAACAGACGACAGGGGTTGCGTTCGTTGTCTCACTTAAGAGCACTCCTCACGGAACGAACTGACGACAGCCATGCATCACCGGTGCGAGCCTCCTTGCGGATTTCCCCAGTTTCTTGGGAATAGAACGCTCGCATGTCAAGCCTTGGTAAGGTTCTTCGTTTTGTATCGAATTAAACCACATGTTCCTCTGGTTGTGTGCCTCCCCGCCAATTCCTTTGAGTTTCAACCTTGCGGCCGTACTTCCCAGGCGGTACGCTTAACGGATTACCTGCGCCACACCCGATCCCAATAAATTGGGAAAGAATGCAGCTAGCGTACATTAGTTTAAGGTTAGGACTACGCAGGTCTCTAATCTGCTTCGCTCCCCTAACTTTCGTATCTCAGCGTCAAGATGCTTCTAGAGAACCGCCTTCGCCACTGGTGTTCCCGTGGGTATCAACGCATTTCACTACTCCTCCCACAGTTCCGTTCTCCCTCAAGCATCTTCTAGACGCACAGTCTCACTTCAAGTTTCCGAGTTGAGCCCGGAGATTTAAAAAGTGACTTATGCACCCGCCTACATGACTCTTTATGCCCAATAACACCGGATAACGCTCGTAGCCCACGTATTACCGACGCTTCTGGCACGCAGTTAGCGGCTACTTTCTAGGAGGGTACCGTCCTTTCTCTTCCCCTCCCACAGTGCTTTACGATCTTGTGAACCTTCATCGCACACGCGGTGTCGCGCGGTCAGGCTTTCGCCCATTGCCGACTATTCCTGATTGCTGCCTCCCGTAGGAGTAGGGGCCGTATCTCAGTCCCCTTCTGGCTGACCACCCTCATGAGGCCAGCTACCCGTCGTAGGCTTGGTGGGCCATTACCCCACCAACTACCTGATAGGACGCAAGCTCATCCCGAAGCGCCTTGCGGCTTTACACCCCTCTTGCGAGGGGAGACTATCTCAAATTACCCCACCTTTCGGTGAGCTATGTGAGACTTTGGGGGAGATTCTTACGTGTTACTCAGCCGTCCGCCGCTGAAATCATATCCATCTTGCGACTTCAATGATTCCCGCTCGACTTGCATATCTCAGGCACACCGCCAGCGTTTATCCTGAGCCAGGATCAAACTCTTAAAAGAAAATTGCAGAGTATTTTACACACATCCGCGACTCTATTGCTTGGCTTTTTTGTGCATTTCAAATGATTTGTTAACGTGCGAGCCTCTATTATACGTAGAAATTGGGCGAATGCAACCTATAGATGGAATATTCATTCCTTGGCTGGCGATATGAAGCAGTTTACGGCATGCTTTCTCAATAAAATGTCATTTTTAGCGACTTACAATGGCTAGTATTTGCTCTGCCTTTTGAGCAACGGCATTGGGGTTGGTGTAGTCAGTGTCCTCCAAGTATGAAAAAACAATAAGAATATCTTCAAGTTGGCTAGCAGTCAGCTGCCTGTTTGGCGAAAGCAGATTAAGTGCGGATGCAACATCACCCTTTTTGTGAAACCCAAGCACTTTTTCTCTTGGGAAAATACCTTTCTTTGATAGGAGTTGAAGTATTTGTGCACCTACTTCTGTCTGCGAAAGGCTGTTGTTGATACCCGGCTTCGCAAACCCTTCTATACCAGCCATCCAGTGTGCGTAAGACTCCTCAAACATGGAATACACTCTTCTTGGCTTAGTTCGGTCTGTCTGGGAGTCTATTACAGCAAAGCCAGAGGTGACAGGTTTACTTACAACAACAGGCTTCCTCGTCTCTGGATCGGTATAAGCAACACGATATGGATATGTTCCAATACCACCTAAACAGTGGTAGAATTCATGTCTAGTGACTGCTGCAACCGCTTCCATGGGCTTCATCTCAATAAGTGGACTAGCAACAATTTTTGCAGTATCTACAAATAGAGTTTTTCTTGTCTCAACACCATTTGTAGATATACTGCAGAACCCAAATTCTCCACCCGGTATTGATACACCAGCCTGCAACAGAATCGATTCTGCTTCAGGATATTTTTTTTTGAGCTCTTCGAAAGTATTTGCTATGAATTTGTTTAGTGTATCAAGTTGTGCAATTGACTCCTTTGTGGGCGGAAATCGAGTGGGTTCGCTTCGTAGTACAGCGGTTGGTATCTGTGAGGCTATTGGAGCAGGTCTGGGTGGAGTGGGTGTTGGCTTAGCATCAACAGTTGGTGAGCTGCACGCAGTGAGTAGCGCTAGATATGCGGCTCCAGATAACCGAGCGAGGGATTGAAACGAGAACATCGAAGCGCCCTTTTTGGGCGGCTGGATAGGTCTCGCATCAGGTGTAGCTCTGTCTTGTGAAGCATGATCTTGCTCTAGCATTTGTTCACTATAGCTGGCGGCGTACATCGGTGCAAGTCATTTGTTTGGCACCACAGGCGTCTCTACGATGCGCAGGATGTCTTTCGTCCATGGACTGATGGCAGTCTCACTTGTGAAGTCTACGGAGAGGGTCATCGAATCTATCTAGGATTTGCCTCATCGATGCAACCGTAGAAATTAGATTTCTGAATCATCTACTATTTGTATAAAGCTCCTGGAAATACGATATTTATGCCACCAAACTTGTGACTAATTTGACGGTATCTCGCTCAATGAATGGGTTGGCGAGCCCATGATACTCACTCATTAATGCTGACCAACCAGCAGTTGAGCTCGCGAGTTCATACTGTTGGTTGAGTTCTGGGGGAGTATTTCCCTGAACCAATTGGGACTGAAAACCCTCGACAGCAGCGATCGTAATCATTTCATCTGCCAGCGACTGTGCAATCTGTGGAAGAAGAGGTATTTTCATTTGTGCACCACGGACTTTCATATATGCGGGATTCAATATCATATCTGTACGTGGAGGGGTAATATCAGACCGATTCAAGATCGAGGCGGACCGAGCAAATACATTTCCGGTCGGGGGCTCTTCAGGACTGTGCTCTTGAAGCCCATTTGGAGTATAGAGAGTCGAAGGATACCCCGATCGAGGTACATGGAGTACTCGTGATTGAGCCTCAGACTTTTTAAAAATGTCGACAAGCGCGCTCTCCCATGCAGAGGTATCAATCGCAGGGTAGTTTCCCCCATATCCAACCAGGCAATAGCGTATCCCATCACGATTGAATTCAAATAGTGAATTGCCAGGTGCGCTTTCGATTAATCGAGGAGCTTTATCACTTGCAGGAGTTCCGTCAGCTGCGACTGGATTTATCTCTCCTCTACTTCCAACTACAGCATATCGAGAGTTGGATTGATCAAGGAGTATGGGGAAATATGGCGTATTGGGTAAAATTTCTGCCAGCTTAGCTACGGCAGCACGTATCGTGTCCAAGGGCACTGCATCTATCTTCGTGCCGTTAGGTATGCCAAGACTAGCATTGAGAGAATTAACCAATTTCTCGGCCATCGACTTTCGATCAGATTCTCCACTCTCGGGTTGAAAGACAAAGCCTCCCCGTGGTACATATTTTCCTCTATTGTCAGGAGTCAGTGTCGAAACTACACGTTGGGCAGGCGCACATGCGGCGAGTAATACTGCACCTATCGCTGTAACTCCGCCAAAAATGACACTGCGACGAGTTAGCTTAGGAGGATTTTCGGACGCTTGTACCTGTTTCAGGGCTTCATTATGGACCACAGTTTGTTTGGGTTGGTTTAGTTCTGACATATTTTAGTATCAGTGTTGATCAGTCCACTGATTGCGTTACCTACTAATTTCGCGGGATGAGGACGTGGGAGACTTCATATAGTCCCCATATGGCGAGGATCACAAAAGCCACGCTTCCCAAATATGATATTACCGGATGCTTCACGATTTTGATGGTATGTTCTGGAGAGATGAAAAGGAGGATGTTGAGAATCATATGACCACACAGTACTCCGATAGAAAAGCCAAAGACATTCACGATATCAAAGACTGGGACATATCCAGCGAAGTCATCCAATCCCAATACAAATGGCACACGAAATGAAAACAGAAACAGTCCAAGCAATGTCAGTGACACAGGAGGATTCATTGAGAGTTGCGGCATCACACGTGACAAGATAGGACTCGTAAATCGATTGATGAAGTGAACAATCTTCTCAGTTTTATCGACGAGTAGATAAAACCCGCGGGGCAATGTATACGTTTTGTCACGAGCATGCTCGAATCCATCCTCTGCTAGTTTGAACAGCACCAGTGCTGCCCAGACTATCATGACAGCCAAAAGAGGCTTGATATCTCGGAAGATATCCCAGAGAGCAAGTATGATGATGGTGCCTAGCGCGTTTCCCATCGCTGTCCCGATCTCGATCATCACTCTGTTTTTCCATCCACGGGCAGTGTGCATCAAGTTGCCAATGAAGATGGCAAAATCTACTGAAGTTTTCAGATAGATTGTCATGCCGATTAATACGTCTGACCATCTCACCTGTATGGCGATGTGAGTACGAGTAAATCTATTGAGCACATGTATCTCTACCCATATGACTGCTATTAGAGCAGCGCATACCACAACAGTGAGGATCAGGGGAACAATCTGTTCGACGAAATACGCGCGTTTCATGGGGTGATATTAGCGGATGATCGCTTGAAAATGATCACTCACATATTTCTCCACCTGTTTGATCACTTGGGCTTTATCCTGTTCTCCCTCTTTTAGCACGATGCGGAGCAACACAGATTTTTGGTCCGCGTTGTGTACTCGTGGAGGCTCAGGAAGTGCTACTGAGTCAATCTCTGTGATATTTTTCTGGAGCGATACAATCATGTCTCCCACTTTGGTTGTGTGAGGAAGCAAGCATGAAATATCAAATGATTGAGTATGTGGTATGGTTGTATACAATCGTGCTTTGGATGATGCCGCTATTCGCTGCGAAGCTGCAAATGCATGCTCCAGGTTGATGCACGTGTAGACTGTCTGCTCATCCCAAACGTATGAATCACTTATGGCATCAAAATACGCGACGCCAAGCGATTTGCAAATCGCCTCAACAACTCCTTTTGATTTTTGATAGAGGACTTCCTTCGCAGTTTTTTGTTCATATATCAGATATGCGATGTGTCTCGGCTCGTGATATTTTTGTTTACTTTTGGGATCGGTCGACTCAGAGTACACTTTGCCTAACTCGAATAGATGAATTGCTGATTTCCCAAACTTCTGATGATGGTGGAGTGCATGTCTGATCCCTTCGTCCATGCCAAACCGCAACATTGATTTGTCTGCGTTCAGTGCATTTTGTAGTTTGACTGGCTTGAGTCCCTTGATAGCATGAGACAGCTCTTCGTATCGAGCGGTCGAGGTCAGCGGCTCAGTCATCACTTCGTCAAATCCGATGGCGAGCATGGTATCACGGATTTCGTCATCGAGTCGATATGCATAGGAGGTGATGTCAGGAGGTGGTGCATATGGCGGCAATGCTGATGGGATATTTTCATACCCATATAGTCGAAGCACTTCTTCGACCAGGTCGGCTTCGCACAATATATCAGTACGCCAATAGGGCACGATACAGACGAAAGTCTCAGCGAGATGCGGATCAGCCTTTGGCTGAGAAGGTCGAAGGTTGAAGGTCACCTCAAACCCCAGTGACTTCAGTATGTGTGTGATTGTTTCTTGTGGCAGTTCAACGCCTCCGAGTCTGCTGATCTCGGACGCGCGAAGTGCAACGCTCAGAGGGTGCGTAGGCTCTGGATATGAGTCTGCGACCGCGACGATCGTGAAATCAGTCAGTTGCTTGAGGATGTCCAACGCTCGATCGATCGCATGATCCACCAGTCGTGGATCAAGGAATTTCTCATGCCGTGTAGATGCCTCAGTGCGGACCCCGTGTCTGATTGAAGATCTACGAATGCATGCCTGATCATATGTCGCAGCTTCGAGGACAAACTCAGTAGTATCTGCTGATATGCCTGTTCCTTCTCCACCGATCAGTCCTGAAAACGAAAGGATTTTTGTATTATCTGCTATGACAAGGTCGTCAGGTGTCAGGGTTAGCTCTTTGCCACCTATGACTGATATTTTTTCATTTTCTTTTGCGGACCTGATAGTAATATGGGCATCAGTGATGGCGCGAATATCAAATGCATGCATTGGCTCACCCGTCTCAATCATGACATAGTTGGTGATATCAACTATAGGCGAAATCACCTTGATACCATACGCCTCGAGATGATCCTTCATCCAAGGGGGAGTTTCCGCCAGAGGTGGATCAGCCTTTGGCTGAGAAAGCTGCGAGCTGCCAGCTGCGAGCTTGATTCGAACCGCTTTAAACCTTTTACAAAGTGATGGATTTGCATTGGTGATCTGTATGAGCCTATCGTTTGTGATGGGATTCTGACTTTCGAATTTTGATTTTTGAATTTTGACTTTTACATTTGTAATTGCTGCAACTTCGCGTGCAACTCCAAGGATAGAGTAGCAGTCACTTCGATTTTGTCGTACCTCAAGGTCGATGACTATATCATCGCCAACCTTCTCGGGCTTTTTGTCCTGCATGTGACCGATAGCTGTCAGCTTGTCTGTGAGCTCCGTAACTGACGAGGGTATCTCGACATATTGTTTAAGCCAATTGAGCGGTACTTTCATTTGAATGAAAAATGATACATGATTAACTGTAAATGTTATGTTGCCCTCAACTTTTTAATACTTGCTCCAAGAATATTTGCAATCTGACTGATTTCCTCAAAATGCTTGTTAAATTGTTCTTGACCCATGTATTGTAAATCTTTCAAAAAAGTAAGCCATAGCTTTGTTTCGTTTGCTGACTTCAATGAAATAGATAAATAATTTGTGAACTCTCTTTTGGATACTCCAGATTGACCCTCGATATAGTTTGCGATAATACTTGTTGAACTTCGAGTAACTTGATTGATAATAACTTTTGATGTTGCATCATACTTTACTTCTTTTAGAAACTTCAGTAGATCGAGTATTTCAGCATAAATTCTATTCTTATATATTTGTGTCTGTTCAAGCGACATAGTAATTTGAAATATGTTATGAATAATTTATCATTCTCATATTTATCATTTTCACTGGATTTGTTGTATGCAAAATTTGAAATGTATCATGAATCGTTTATCATTCTTGCTAGTTCTTCCACACGAGTTCGCCGTTGTAAAGTGACCGGATATCATTGATTCCCCATTTCATCATGACAAGTCGATCGAGACCCATACCAAATGCAAATCCACTGTATATGGTTGGGTCTATGCCACAGTTTCTGAGTACTTGTGGGTGTACGATGCCAGATCCGAGAGCTTCGATCCATCCTCGGTATTTGCATGTTTGACATCCTGCGCCACCACAAAACCGACATTGGATATCCATACCTGCTCCGGGTTCGACCTGCGGATAGTACTTGCATCTGAAACGAGTTACGACGTCTGAGCCATACATATGTTTTGCAAACTCTTCCAATGTAGCTTTTAGGTGACCCATATTGATGCCCTTGTCTATCACCAGGCCCTCGAGTTGGTAAAAAATAGCATTATTAGTCATATTTGTACTCTCGTTGCGATAGCACTTACCCGGGACAATCATGCGTATGGGGAGTTTCTCTTGTGTCATGCATCGTGCCTCCACACTAGATGTATGGGTGCGAAGGAGCCACTCAGGCTCACTGATATATAACGTATCCTGGAGGTCGCGTGCAGGATGATCCACAGGGAGATTCATTTTGTTAAAGTTGAATTCATCTGTCTCTATTTCGGGCCCTTCATATACGCTATATCCAAGTCGAGTGAAGTACGCGACCATCTCGCGAATAGCAAGTGTTGTGGGGTGTAAATGTCCAATATGGGGTGTAATACCAGGGAGTGTTGTATCAAAGTCTACGAGTTGTGAACGACGAGCAGCAACGAGCGCGTATTTTTTATCTGCAATATGAGTTGATATTGCCTTCTTATGTTCATTCAACGAGATTCCAAACTTCTTTCGCTCTTCACCAATGAGTGTCTTTAGCTTTACAGCGTGTTCATTGATGAGACCGTTGCGTCCAAGATATAAGAGCTCCTTTGATTCAAGCTCAGTGAGCGTATGGGCTGATTCAATATCTTTTTTGATAGCGACGAGGTCGAGCATGTGAGAGATTATATACCAATCTTAGCTCGATTGTCATCGGGAACGATGAAGAAGGAATAATTAATAATGAAGAATGAACCATAGAAGATGAACCATGAAACATGAACTATAAATATGAAATAATTACGTGAAGCATGGAGTGTCAGGCAAAAATCATTTTGCGAATAGGACATAATCATAGGCATAAACGCAGTGATGCATTTTTTTGACTCCCCGGACAAGCCTGCCCATCCGAAGCCTTGCCTGTCCCGCTCTGCGGGAGCGAAGGAGGGATCCGGGGTCCATAAGTTGTTATTACGCAAACATGGTTCCTGAGTTGAACTCAGGAAGTCAAATTGATTGACTCTCTGAACCCCGAAGGGGCCACATTGTGGCTCGGTTCAGAGTCTATGGATGGAGAATGAAATAAGAAGTATCAACAATGATTGAGAAGTTTGGAGAAGATCAGGGATCAGGCTTTTGCGGTGACTTGCTTGACGAGGCTCGCAAATGCTGCTGGGTACTCCACTGCAATTTGAGAGAGTACTTTGCGGTCAAGCTCAATACCTTTGACTTTGAGTGTGTGTATAAAGACACTGTATTTGACGCCGAGCTCACCAAGAGCTGCATTCATACGAGTGATCCATAGAGATCTGAAATCTCGTTTGCGGAGCTTGCGACCTGCAAATGCGTACTGACCTGCATGCAAAACAGCCTGCGTGGCTACTTTGATCTGCTTATGTCGCGTCATGCGATAGCCTTTGGCAAGACCAAGGACTTTATGATGATTTTTATGATTTTGGATGCCACCTTTTACACGTACCATAGCTTTAAAATATCAAATTCCAACCATAGATCCTGAAATAAATTCAGGATGACATAAATAATTTATGCGAGTCCCAAAAGCCTCTTAATCGTTTTTGCTTGCTTGTTTGTGACTGGCTTCATTGCTTTGAGTCTTCGGATCTGCTTGGCTGACTTTGCGCTGCGTAGATGTCGGATGGTGTGACTACGGTGCAATACCTTGCCCGTCGTGGTGATTTTGAAGCGTTTTGATGCACCTTTGTGCGTGCGTACTTTGGTTCGAATGTTTTTTCCCATAGGATAGGAGAACATTATACTCGAAAATATCCAGATAGCAAAGGAAATAAGCGGTATTTTCCGTAAGGATGCTTATCTATTAATTGGCCTACAGTTGCTGACTTATACCTGAAGGATGCATATTGTCAGTTACTGTATACGCAGGACTGCTAGAGTCTTGTATAAATATGCCACCACCATTTCCATGTAGTAGGCTTTTAGCTGCAGAAGCCACATATGTTGCCATTTCAAGTGAATCAGGCCCAACACCTTTCACAGGAAATAACCTAAATGGCCGAGATCTATCAGCTGGAGTGGGGTCAAGCACCATTATCTCAAGTGACATAGACTGCTTATAGTTATCCAATTTGAACTGAGCTCACTTATTTCTTCCGCGCGACAACTGCTCTGATAACTCGAGCTTCAAGCTTTGGCTCTTTGGAGATATTCACGTCGCCGAGCAAACCCAAAAATGTCTTGGTATGTTCGACAGCCATGGGTATTTTACCCATTTGACGACCAACCAGCTTCATATTGATGCGTACTTGGTTGCCATCGGCAAGGAATTCTTTGGTCTTGTTCACCATACGAGTAAGATCTGCCTCACCCATAAAAAGGGAGATGTTCACATCTTTTACCGTACTTTTCTTCACGCCTTTTTTGGCTTCTTGTTCCTTTTTGGATTCCTGATACAAAAACTTTTTGAAGTCAATGATTTTTGCTACCGGTGGATTTGCATGAGGTGCAATGAGCACTAGATCGAGATTGAGCTCTTGAGCTTTGTTCAGAGCTTCCTGACGTGCTATGACGCCAACGAGACCGCCCGCATTATCGATCACACGCAACATAGGCGCTTCGATCCTGAAGTTGGTCGCATAATATTTGCGTTGTGGTTTGAGGAATGGTCTTCTAGGTATGATTCTCAATGTCAGTGATCAATTTATGAGTAAATTCAGCGATGGATTGTGAACCGAGATCATGTCCGTCTCTAGCTCTCAGAGATATCGACTTTGAACTCACTTCTTTATCCCCCATTATAGCCATATACGGTATCTTTTGCAACGTGGCATGGCGGATCTTTGCACCGATTGACTTATTATCCGTATCGACCATGACTCGAATACCAGCCTTTTTCAACTCGTTTGCAATAGATTGGGCATACTCGATGTGACCCTCTCCAATAGGGAGTATCGCAACCTGTACGGGAGATAGCCACACGGGGAAGGCTCCTGCATAGTGCTCGATGAGTATCATCATTAATCTTTCTGCTGATCCAAGAATAGCACGGTGAATCATTACGGGCGTTTTCACTTTGCCATCAGAGTCGACATAAGTGAGCTCAAAGCGCGATGGTTGTACATAATCAATCTGTACAGTTGAAAGCTGCCACTCGCGTCCGAGTGCATCAGTAGCGATCAAGTCCATTTTTGGCGCATAAAATGATGCTTCGCCAGGTCCATCATAGTATTCAATGTTATTCCGTTTCATGATTTCGACTGCCCACTTTTCTACCCTGTCCCACTGAGCTGGGTCTCCCAAATATTTATCTAGATTTTTGGGATCACGAGTAGAAAGGCGATACTTGTACTTAAACCCAAATATCGACATTACTTTTTTTGTCATGACCAACATTTTATCTATCTCAACATCGACTTGATCCTCGCGACAGAATACATGACAGTCGTCTTGAGAAAACGATCTGACTCGTGCAAGACCGCTGAGTTGACCTGGACGCTCATCTCGATAGAGCATTGCAAAATCGGTTAAACGGATTGGCAAGTCACGATAGCTACGGGGTTTGCTAGCATAAATCTGCGTATGCTGAGGGCAGTTCATGGGTTTCAGATACATCTCTTCGTCGCTGTAGTGTGATTTTACGATAAACATATCTTCTTGATATTTATCATAGTGACCGGATTTTTTGAACAACTCAGCCTTTGCTATCTGAGGTGTCCAGACTTGTTCATACTCCTCTGCCTTCTGAATTGACTCTACATATTCATTGAGAAGTCGTCGTATCAATGCACCACGCGGGGTATATAAAGGCAAACCACTCCCAACATATTCAGAAAAGGTGAAAAGATCAAGCTCCGCCCCGAGCTTCCGGTGATCGCGTTTTTTAGCCTCTTCGAGCATATGGAGATGGGCATCAAGCTCCTCTTTTGTAGCAAAAGCCGTACCGTATATCCTCGTTAGCATCTTATTTTTTTCACTTCCCCGCCAGTACGCACCAGCGACTGACATGAGCTTGAAATATTTCAGTTCCTTGTCTGGATGCTCGACGTGGCCTCCCTCACACAAATCTTCGTACTCTCCCGATCGATAGAATGAGAGTTTTTCTCCACGGTCAGCGAACTCATTGATCAGTTCAGCTTTGTACTCGTTGCCCTCGTATCGCTTGAGCGCTTCCTCACGACTCACCTCTTCACGAACAAATGATTTCCAGGATTTGACTATCTCGCGCATTTTTTGATCGATTCGGGGAAAGTCACTTTCGGATATCTTGACACCTTCGGGGAAATCAAAATCAAAATAAAATCCATCAGATATGGAGGGCCCAATCGTGCGCTTCGTGCCTGGCCAGATCTGCATGACTGCAGCCGCGAGTAGGTGAGCTGCTGAGTGTCGTATGTTTGAGAGCTGATTGATATTTTGCATAGGTTGTAAATGAATTGTAACAAATTATAAAAAACCCCGCCTGTGTGGCGGGGTGTTGTAGTTCATATGGTGCACTACGACACTCCACCACCCAAGGTGGCAGATGTAGTAGTTGTAGTGATGAGCAAGTATTTCATAAATATTTTTTGAGCTTGCGAGCAACCTCATTATAATCCATCGCAAAGTGTTTTGCAGCTTTTTTCACCTTTTTACGGACCACTATCCCACCATACCCGATGAACAAGTCGGCTTTGCCCTGTGTTGCTAGGTCCGAAACGCTATCACCAATATGGACTATCACTGAGTGCGGGTACATTTTTTTGATTTCTGTTACTATCAGGCCTTTTCCATTTTCTTGAGCCATCAGTTGGTTTTGGTCATATCCCACATAATCTCCGATATCATCGTGTTTGATGTGCATACCGAAGCACAATGTCGGATCGCAACCTATGAAGGAGCCAACATCGTCAACAGTTTCTTGAAAATGCATAGACAAAATTCCAATTTTCACATGTTCATACCTGCACAACATTCTGACAAGCTCAAGCGCATCGCTTGACAGATTGTTCAAAGCTATGCGTCGAATGAGTGTTCGGTCTTTTTTGGATGGGGAGAGCATCTTTATTTTACGTGCGAATAACTCAGCAACGGGCTTTTTTCCATCCATTGTTTCTGAGGTGATTTTTTTCACTTTTGCTTCTATCCCTTTTTCTTTAGCGAGCAAATCGAGTGTCTCAGCAGTGGTGAGTGTGCTATCTAGATCAAATAGGACGATGAGTGGTTTTCGTTTTTTGACAATCATAGTATTAAAAAACGCCTCGATTGCGCGAGGCGTTGTGTTGTTCGTATGTATTAACACATCACCACGCTTGTTTAGTGCATGTTGTGTTGCCGAAAGGTTGTATAAAAAATACTCTATACATTATGTATCTATAATAGGACGATTTATATGAAAGTCAAATCAGGAAGCAGCTGGAGAAGGATAAAACATGAAATATGGACTATGAATAATGAACAATGAATAATGAATAATTGACAATGAACAATGCTTTTGACCTAGGAAATGCAAATTATTGATTACTAATTATTCATTATTAATTATTAATTAACTATTATTTTCTCCACCTCGTCGGCATGGTTCCTGAGTTGAACTCAGGAAGTCAAATTGATTGACTCTCTGAACCCCGAAGGGGCCACATTGTGGTTTACCCGCCTAACGATGAAATCGTTGGCGTGGCTCGATTCAGAGTCTATGGTTGAATCATGAACCATGAAGGATGGAAAGTTAATTTTAAATTATTAATTATAAATTTTAAATTGTATTTATCTTCTTGTCCACCTCGTCGGCATGGTTCCTGAGTTGAACTCAGGAAGTCAAATTGATTGACTCTCTGAACCCCGAAGGGGCCACAAAGTGGCTCGATTCAGAGTCTATGGTTGGACCATGAACTATGAAGGATGGAAAGTTAATTTTAAATTATTAATTATAAATTTTAAATTGTATTTATCTTCTTGACCATCTCGATGGCCTTGATCCCTCGACACCCACTCCTTGTAGGCTCCGCCAATCATTCATTGCTTGTTCATTCGCAATTTCGTTTTTTTGTATTCGAATAATGGCTTTTCCACCTTCACTGTGGTGTGGTTCTGAGCGAACTCTGCCTTCATATTTTCTTTTTCTATACCAGTTTCCCTTTGCTGTCAAAACAGCTTCTCTGTCCCCATCAACTCGTTGTTGATGAGTAATACCTCCCTCAGGTGTCCGTGGGTGTCTAACCAATGACTCGACAGTATTTGCAACAATATCAAATACATGGCCTCTGTAGCCCCAACTGAACTCTATGAATCGATGCATCTGCCCACTTTCTTTGAGCTCTTTCATCCTATTTATATAGGCATCGTACTTGCTTTTGAAGGCATCGATATTGTAATCATCAATACGAGCCAAATCTGACAATAGTCTATATGCATCTTCGGTAGAGCTAGGTTGCGTTCTGTACCCAATACTTACTAAAATATCCTGAATTTTGGGTATTTGCAAAAATGAGTGCACATCATGGTAGGTCGATCCTGGGACTCCCTCTTTTCGTGCGATAGTTTGTGCAAGCGTGTACGAATCGCTTGCTGTGAATCCAATCCAGCCACAATTTTTTATATGCGCCTGATCATTAGTTATCTGACTTAGGTTTGGGTTGAGGGGATTCACTTCGAGGAGCAGAGTTTGATGAGGTTCCATCCTCTGAGAGACGGTAGTTAGATCTCGTACATCGAATCCATAGTAGTAACCATTTGGATTGCGCCATCCAGCTCTAATGATACCATTGCTTTGTAAGGTTTGAAATTCGTCTACAGAAATATGTCTTTTCCCATCAATCTCTCCACTATTTATCACGCTAACTCTTTGAGGCCTTGTGGTAACTTGGGGCACATTTACAAACTCGCTTAGACCATTCAATCCATTCGGACTACTCGGAATGATAAAGTGACCCGACTCGAGAAATGCACTAACTCCACACAGCGTATCTATACAAGCAGTTTTGCCCACTCCAGGAGGACCACTCAAAAAAACCGTATGTGGAGCTGACATAATCAAGCATTACTTTGCAACAGCGACTTTACCTCAGCATAAGCAGAGAGCTTGTAAATATTGTTTTGATCATGACTTTTTATTGATGCAATGAAGTTGCCATCATCTATCATAATATTTGTCACACGGGCAATCTCCTTTGAAAAAAGCACTGGAGATCCATCTGCGATCACAATTGGAGTGACTTTTTGGCTTCGCTCAACTGTATCCTGTGCTACCCAAGCTGCTGCGGTGCGCAACTCCATGCTGTATCCATAATCGCCATACACTGAGGAGAGCATCTGTGCTGCACGTGTACCCCTGATATACGTGATTATAAAATGCTTCGAAAATTCACTTGATGAATTATTACATAGGTATGCTACGCGGGGGAAATCGTATGCGACACTTATGTGCTTTATATTTGTGAAGTAATCAAAAAAGCTGTGGTTGCGATCAATATAGCTGCCCGTTTTCATAAAATGTTCAGCATTTGGATCATCATTATCGACAGCGAGAACTATCTTTCCCAAAGGGATGCCCATTTTTATAGCCATAAGTGCAGCAGTCGCTTTGCCAAATTTACCGGGAGCCATAACAATCTGAATATCTTTATCAGAGATGGCATACAAGTAGGCGAAATATATAATATGCGGAATGAGGGACCCTATGTTGACTGTATTGGCAATCAACAAATCCATTTTTTTTAGGTCCGCATCATTAAATGCAGTATCAATGAGCTTGTGACACACTTCAGCAGAGGCGTTGATTTCTATACATGTGGCATTTCCTCCCAATCTATTCATAAGCTCGGAGTGCACTTCACTCATCATCTGTGATGGGTAAAAACAAAAGGTCTGTGCATTTTCAGCCTGCGCAAATGCATGAGCAATAGATGATCCGGAATAGTCAGAAGATCCTACAAGGACCTTGATCGCCTTTGCTGCTTTATCGCTAAATAATACTTCAGTAAGTGCCGCAAATATCCTAGAGGGAAGGTCCTTGTATGACTTGGTTGGTCCGTGAAACAGCTCATACACTTTGACGTGACCGATCTGAGAAAGGGGCAGAGGAAAATTAATGGCTTTTTTTACAACTTTTTTGATCTGGATGTCGGTGAGATCATCAGAAAAATACTTTTTGAGAACAAGTTCTGCGACTTTTTGTAAACAAGCTCCTTTGAGCGACTTCAATTCTGCCTCAGTGAATACTGGAATTGATTGAGGTATAAGAACACTGCCGTCACTTGCAACGTTTTTTTTGACAGCTTCGGCCAACGTATATAGCTTTTTTTTGTTGTGGATACTGTGATACTTCATGGTTGCATACAATATCAGGAGCTAGATTATAAGCTCGAAAACGTCAGATAGCAAATCCTACTGCTCTCATCACGGCATCTATCCGTTCCTTTGCTACGGCTCGAGCTCGCTCCTTCCCGTCAATGCGTACTTTTTGAACTGAGCCCAGATCCTTCTGGAGCTCCGCTTTTTTCTCTCGGAACGGTCGCATAACACTGAGAAAGAGTTCATATACGTGTTTTTTGATCTCAACATCGCCGATAGTGCCTGATCTATAGCGCTCCTCCATGGCCACTACCTCACGCTCAGGCAGACTGAGAAGGCGAAGATACGAAAAGCAAATATTTTTGGCAGGATCACCCGGATCAGTTGGCCGGATACGTGCCGGATCTGTGGTGATCTTCATAACTTGCGCATATATTTCCTTTTCAGATGCAAATACAGGGAGATCATTGCCCAGGGATTTGCTCATCTTGCGCACGCCATCTATACCGATCACTCTGGCTGTTTCTTTTTGCACTGAGAGCTCGGGCACCTTCAGCACATCGCCATAGCGATTGTTGAACGTACGGGCGATTTCGCGGCAAATCTCTACATGCTGTGTCTGATCCTCGCCAACCGGCACTATATCTGGTGCAAAGACCAATATATCAGCAGCCATGAGGACGGGATAGTTGAAGAGGCCTACATTGATGGCTGATTGGTCAGCTTCCTTGGCCATTTTGTCCTTGTAGCCATGCATGCGCTGGAGCTCGGCTACGGTGACGCAGTTGTTGAGTATTGTCTGCAAATAGGGTATTTCAGGGATATCAGACTCGACATAAAAAGTCGTTTTGGTTGGATCTACGCCAAAAGCCAAATACTCGAGAAAGATATTGTTTGTATTTTCTGCGATCTCAGTAGGGCTAAATACCGTGTTGAGGGCGTGAAGATTTGCGACGAAATAAAAGCATTCGCCATCTCGCTGCATCTCAACAAAGCGCTTAACTGCGCCGAGATAGTTACCGAGGTGGAGACCTTTGGTACTGGATGGGGTGATGCCGGATAAAATACGTTTCATAGATAGTAGTATAGAGTCTGTAAAGTCGTAAAGTGCATAAAGTCTGTAAAGTGACGAACGCCAGAGCTTTCACGCCTTGTTCTAGATTGAGAAATCGACTCCCACAAAGTATAATCTATCCAAGGCACATTTTGGGATCATAGCTCTCCGCCAGCTGGCGGATGGTTAGAGTTCAGGGTTTGGGATCATAGCTCTCCGCCAGCTGGCGGATGGTTAGAGTTCAGGGTTTGGGATCATAGCTCAATTGGTTAGAGCGCTTCCCTGTCACGGAAGAGGTTGAGGGTTCGAGTCCCTTTGGTCTCGCCGAGTACGAGCGGGACGAGAAGTTTATCCGCCTGGGGCGGAAGTCCCTTTGGTCTCGCCGAGTACGAGCGGGACGAGAAGTTTATCCGCCTGGGGCGGAAGTCCCTTTGGTCTCGCCGCGTCAAACGCGGCTTCGCATGGTGAGTATCCAGGTGGAGTCGCGTCTGTTAGTAGGTCGGTTTCATAGCTCAGTTGGTAGAGCGCTTCATTGACATTGAAGAGGTCACTGGTTCAAGTCCAGTTGGAACCACAAATCGATCTTGGGATGAGTGTACCGCTGGTTCCCACCCGTAGATATACGCGTCCAGCTTGCCCCGCTCTGCGGGGTTGGAACCACAAATCGATCTTGGGAT
>Ga0194063_10000118_pt1 | contig 53696 bp, 46 predicted proteins | sample SepL3720m_MetaG_FD_155459 | JGI IMG/M metagenome (GOLD analysis project Ga0194063, IMG submission 155459) | Anoxic zone freshwater microbial communities from boreal shield lake in IISD Experimental Lakes Area, Ontario, Canada - Sep2016-L373-20m | ecosystem: Environmental > Aquatic > Freshwater... | reverse complement strand
AACCCTAGGGCAGCGTCAGCTGGCGGGACCCGCCACGACGTGTCCCATCGGCTGCCCTGCCAGCCAGCGCTGGACCTGCCGCTCGACCAGCCGCCGGGCGCGGGGCAGGAAGGCCGACGAATTGCCTCCCACGTGCGGGCTCACGAGGACCCCCGGCGTGGTCCAGAGCAGGTGATCCTGCGGGAGCGGCTCAGGATCGGTCACGTCCAGTGCGGCCCGAATGCGGCCGTGGGCGCAGTGCGCGACGAGCGCATCCGTGTCGACGACGCCACCGCGGGCCACATTGACCAGCAGCGCCCCTGCCTTCATCCGTCTGAGGAACACGTCGTCGACCATGCCAGTCGTGTCCGGGCCCAGTGGCACGGCAAGGATGACGATGTCGGCACCTGGCAGGAGGCTGTCGAGCTCATCACGGCCGTGAACGCCCTCGCGGGACGTGCGACCCACCACCACCACGTCGACCTCGAAGGGCACCAGCCGCCGGCGAATCGACTCGCCCACGCCACCTGCACCGATGATGACGACCCGCGAATCCGCGAGAGCCGGCCGACGACCACGCAGCCACTCTCCCTGCGGCATCGCCCGCGCGAAGTCGTCGATCCCGCGCAACGAGGCGAGGATCAGCCCCACCGCGAGCTCGGACGTGCTGGCATCGTGCACACCAGCCGCATTGCACAGAACCGCGCTGGCGGGCAGGTACGGCACCGCGGATTCATAGCCGGCAGTCAGGAGCTGCATGACCTGCAGTCGCGGCATCCGCTGCGCGGCCTCGAACACCGACAGCGGTCCCATGTAGGTCGGGACGTAGAAGCCGACGTCAGCGAAGGACTGGCCTTCAGGCCCGGCGTCAAAAGTCAGCAGGTTCGGGTGGGCGGCCAGGCCCAGTTCGCGCGGGGCGAGGACCTTGCGTCCAGGGTCGACGGGCATGGCGCCATTGTTCACCCCGACGTCCGATCAGCCCTTCACCGATCCCTGCGTGAGTCCCTCCACGATCCGCTTGTTGAAGACGACGTAGATGATGATCAGCGGCAGCGTGACCATCGTCAGGGCGGCGAACAGCATGCGGTAGTCGGTCGCGTAGCGGCTGGAGAAGGCCAGCAGTCCGGTCGGGATGGTCTTGAGGGATTCGTCCTGCACGTAGAGAAGGGCGAGCAGGAACTCGTTCCATGCCGCCAGCGCCGTGAAGATCCCTACCGTCACGAGGGCCGGCCGCATCAGCGGCACCATGATCAGCCGGTAGACGGTCAGGTCCGAAGCTCCGTCGATCCGCGCCGCCTCGAACAGCTCCTTGGGCATCGTGTCCACATAGGTCTTGATGAGCCAGATCGCCAGCGGGATGCCTATCGCCGTATAGGGAACTATCAGGGCCAGCCGCGTGTCCTTCAGGTGCACGAGCTCGAAGAGCTGGTTCTGCGCGATGAAGTACGCCTGGATCGGCAGGAGGAGGCCGACCACCATGCCGATCAGGATGAACCGCGAGCCGGGGAACACCAGCCGACTCAGGGCGAAGCCGGCCATCGAGGAGACCAGCAGGACGAGCGTGGTCGACACGGCGGTGACGATGATGCTGTTGATCGCGTACTGGCCGATGCCGCCTATCGCCCATGCATCACGGAAGACTGAGAAGTCGAGAGTCGTCGGGAGCGACAGCGGCGACAGGCTGATGGAGCCGTTGTCCTTGAACGCGCTCATGGCCATCCACAGCAGCGGCAGCAGGCACAAGATCGCGTAGACCGCGACTGCTCCGTGCGTGACGAGCCTCACCGACGACTTCATCAGTACTCCACATCGGCGGGGTGACGCCGCTGGTAGTACCAAAAGCCGCCGGCGATGATCAGCCCGACGATCGTCACGAGCACCGAGAGGGACGCGCCGTAGCCGATCTCCCCGTCGCGGAAGACCGACTTGACCATGTACGTCGTCGGCACCTCAGTGGTGTTGTACGGACCGCCGTTGGTCATGACGTAGAACAGGTCGAAGCCCTGCAGTCCGCCGGTCACGCACAGCAGGACGGCCAGCAGGACGACCTGACGGATCATCGGCACCTTGATCCGCCAGAAGATCTTGACCTCGCCGGCGCCGTCGAGGCGCGCCGATTCGACCACGTCGGGGGGCAGGCGCGTGAGCGCGGCCAGGAAGATCGCCATGAAGAACCCGGCGAAGACCCAGCCGGAGACGACGCAGATCGAAAGAAGAGCCGTCCGGGGGTCGCCGAGCCATACGAACGACACGTCCTGGAAGCCGATTCGCTTCAGGACCGCGTTGAGGATGCCTACGTCGGGATTGAAGATGGTGCGCCACAGGACTGCGACCACGACCATCGGGAGCATCACCGGGATGAAGAGCGCGACCCGGTAGAAGCCGGTCCACTTGTGGGCGGCGATGAAGCCGGCAAGGACAAGGCCGAGCAGGACCTCCAGCACGAGGGTCGCTGCGATGTAGATCGCCACGTGCCCGAACGTGGACATGAAGACTGCGTCCTTGAACGCCCGCAGATAGTTGTCGAGCCCGGCCCACTCCGGCGTCCCGAAGCCGTTCCACCGCGTGAACGACAGCCCGATCGTGCCGACGAAAGGCACGAGGACCGCGAACGCGTAGATGAGGAGCGCTGGCAGGACGAGGACGAGGACACCGGTACGGGAGGTGGGCTTCACGCCACACCCTTCCGCAGTCGGTGTCCTCGATCCCTCGCCACGCCGACTACTTCGTCTGGACCTTCGCCTGCGCCTCGTCAAGGGCCTCCTGCGGGGTCTTGACCCCGTCGAGGACCTGGGAGGTCGCGGTGTTCAGCGCGTCGGCCAGCTTGAGGTCGTAGCCCGTGTCCGGCGGAGCCACGATCGGGGCACCCGAGCCGAGCAGGTCGACCATCGACTGCGTCAGCTCGTCCGGCTTGGTGTCGGCATTGCCCTTCGCCACCGGCGTGAAGCCGGCATCGACCCACTTCTGGACCATGTCGGGTGTGAAGGCATCCTTGAGGAACTCGGCGGCCTTGTCCTGCTTCTCGCTCTTGGCGTTGATGATGTAGCCGGTCGTGACGCCCATGATGCTCTTCTGGTCGCCCGCGCCGCCGTCGATGGCCGGCTGGTTGAACCAGCCCATCTGGAACTTCGGCGCCTGCTCCTGCTGGATGCCGACGATCCAGGAGCCGATCGGGAGCATGGCCGCCTTGCCATCGAAGAACAGTGCGTAGCCCTCGTTGTCGGAGATGGTGTTGGCGCTGGCGTTGACGTAGCCGTTCTTCTGGAGCTCCTGGACGTTGCCGAGCGCCTTGACGAACTCAGGCGAGTTGAGCGGCTTCTTCTGGCTCATTACCTCGTCGTACAGCTGCTCTCCAGCAACGCGCGAGATGATGTGACCGACCCAGTTGCCGGCGACCCAAAGGTCCTTGTTCCCCATGGCGAACGGGGTGAGGCCGGCAGCCTTCAGCTTCGCGCTGGCAGCCATGAGCTCAGCCCAGGTCGTCGGAATCGCGATGCCCTGCTTGTCGAAGATCTCCTTGTTGTACCAGATCACGTTCGTCACGTCGGACGTGAACGGAACCATGTAGACCTTGCCGTCGATGGTCGTCGTGGCGAAGGCACCGGCCGGGAACTCGGTGTCGAGCCCGGAGGTCTTGATCAGGTTCGTGATGTCGGCGGCGTAGCCGTCCTTGACCTTGTTCGCCAGACGTGCGCCCGCCCACTCGAAGTAGACGTCGGGGGCGTTGCCGCTCGTCAGGAGATTCTGCAGGCCGACGGTCTCGTACAAGTCGTCATTCTGCACCTGGAACTCGACGTTCCAGCCGGGGTTGTCCTTCTTGAACTGGGCTGCAGCCGCGTCCCAGACCTTCTGTCCGTCCGACCCGTTGGAGCCGAATGCCACGCGAAGCGTGTTGTCGGAGGCACTGCTCGATCCGCCGCAGGCGGCCAGCAGGAGTGCCGACACGGCCACAGCCGCACCGACGAACGCTGCGCGTCGGCGTGAGTTCGCTGATCTCATTGCTTCCCTCTTCTCTGTGACTTCATCGACTGGCCACCCACTCGAATTCTTCGATCATCTCCGCCAGGGTCATCTCCAGGCCGTCGCCGAACATCCGATAGCGATTGTCCTGCAGACGTTCGTAGACGGCCCGGAGTTCCGCGATCGCGTCGGGACTGGTGTCCGGCATCCCGTCGACCCGGTCGCGTGCTGCCGCGGCCCTGAGGGCCCGTGCCATGGCGGCGAGCGCTTCCCCGCCGAGGCGGTACTTGTCGACCCACGGCGCGATGTCGCGCTGGAGGTCGGGGACGGAGAACCCAGGTGAGGCCAGCCGGTGAGCCGCACTGGCGATCTGGCTGCTCACCTCATTGAGGATCGACACGGCTCCCTCGAGATCGCCAGTGCGCCAGGCGAATGCGGCTGCGTAGAGCAGTTCGCCTGTCTCCGGCATCGCATCGTCATTCAGGCACGAGTCCTGCGTGCAGCGACCGAAGTGGACGAAGGCCGCGCGGTCGCCCGGCTCGGCGATGAGTTCGGCCACGGCGCGCAGCCACGATGCGTCCGGCTCGTAGCCGACCGGATCGCAAAGGTATTCGGCAACGGTGAACAACGGGATCTGCGATGCGGTGAACAACGGCATCGGATTGGCGAGCAGGCCCATGGCGTGATCAGCGAGGTCAGGATCGCGCCCGCGCAGCGGACCGATGTGCAGTTCGTGGGTCATGGCGACGTCGTTGACCGGGTAGTTGTCCCAGTAGAGCGGACGGTGCGCAGTCATCTCGTCGAAGACGATCGCGTCCGGGGTCGCGATCGTCTCGGAGCAGATCTGGCGACCGGTCCACATGAGGTCGATGTCTCTGTCGAGCCCCGATCCGAGCCGCACCACGTAGTCCTCCCGTCCGGTGCCCCGGTACACCATGGGGCAGACGGCGATCGAGATCTGGGGGTCGATCCCACGGACGCCAGCCGCGAATCGCCGCAGCAGGTCGAGGTGAGCCTCGACGAGGTCGGTATACGCCACCACGTCTGCAGGATGCTGTAGGAGCGGGGGAATGTCATCGAGGAGCAGCGCAACGCGCCGGACGCCCACCGCATGCAGCTGCTGCACGCGGTGCACCAGGGCCGCGCAGTGGTCGACGTCCGAGTAGCAGATGGTCAGGCCCGGTCCCAGCGCGACCGCGATCTCTATCCCTGCATCCTCGCCGTCGGCGACAAGTTCGGCCAGCGCTTCGAGCTGCGCCGCCGAGAAGGGGTCCTGCCAGCGGATCCGGTGCCACGGATCGTCCTTCGGTGCCACGAGGTAGGTCGTCATCCCCCATCGGCCGAGGCTGGCGATCATGCGCCGGCGCTGGTCGTGGGTCCACGGCCGGCCGTAGAAGCCCTCGATGACGCCCCGCACTCCGAACGCCGTCACAGCGCACCGACCCGACCGCGGTACTTCTCGATCAGCACGGTGTTCCACTCGTCGCCACCCTTGATGTTGGCGCTGACGAACACCTCGGGCGTGCTGCCCATGGCGAGCAGTCGCTCCGCCGCTCGGATGGCCACCGCGTTGAGGATCGCGGCGCCTATGACCGTCGACGTCGGGCCCATCGGCGCTTCGAGCCCGCCGACTGTGACGGCCGCATCGCCGGGCACGCCGCGGTTGTCGAGCACGACGTCGGCAATGTGGAGCAACGGGAAGTCTCCTGCCCGGCCCCGGTCGGACGCTGCGTGCGCGCTGGACGTGAGGGCGACGACCGGCAGTCCCCTGCTCTTGGCGAACTCGGCCACCTCGACCGGCGCGCCGTTGCCACCGGAGTTCGAGATGACGATCAGCGCGTCCTGCGCGCGGAAGTCGTGACGTCGTCCAATCTCATCCAGGTGGCTGCCCGTCCGCTCATCGAGCGTGCTTTGCGACGCCGACACGTGGAGCATCAGGCTCTCGACCAGCACCGGATCGACCGCCGCCAGCCCGCCAGCACGGTAGAAGAGCTCAAGGGCGAGCAGGTGCGAGTGCCCTGTGCCGAACACGTGGACCAGCCCGCCCCCGGCGAGGGTCGAGGCCACGACATCGGCCGCTGCGTCTATCGGGCCGTCGAGATCGTCCGACTCGATCGTCGCAAGAAGCTCGACGAGGCGCCGAAGGTACGCGCGCGCTGCGTCGGGACGGGCCGTCACGACAGCGCCACGGGTCGATGGGCGATCGGGCTCCGTTGTGCGCCCAGGTGGACGCGATAGCGGTCGGCTCGGTACCAGCAGGTGGCCGTCATGATGCGGCGTCCGTGCTGATCGGCATCGACCATGGTGATCCGCATGCAAGCGGTGCCCGGCGGGACGTCGAGCTTGTCGGCTACGCCTTGGTTGGGGATGTCCACGGATATCTCTGCCTCCGCCGACACCACCTCGATCTGATACTTCGCGCGCAGTGCTCCGTACAGCGATCCTTGAAGGTCCGTGTCCGACAGGGCGAAGCCGCACCACGACGGAATCGTCACCGCCTCTACGCCGATCGGGTCACCGTCGCCAAGTCGGACTCGCGTGATCCGCACCGCGCGATCGCCCGGCTCCGATCGGAGCAGTCGCGCCGCTGATCTGCTCAAGGTCACCTCGCGCACGTCAACGATGCGGCTCGACGGCGTGATGCCGCGGGCCTTCATCTCGTCGGTGAAGGAGGCGAGCTGCAGCCTGGTCGACACCACTGGGCGCCGCACGAAGGTGCCAGCGCCCTGGCGGCGTTCGATGCGGCCCTCGGCCTCGAGTGCGTTCATGGCCCGACGGACGGTCATCCGCGCCACGCCGAGCCGGTCGGCCAGTGCCCGCTCGGGTGGGAGGCGGTCCCCCGCCGTGCCGACACTGACCATCGCCTCGATGGCCTGCCTCGTCTCCTGCTGCGTGCCCACTTCGCCTCCTGCGCCGTACGGTAGGCGGGCCGGTAGCCCAATACGCGGAGTTACCCGATCAGGATGTAGACCAATCCTGTCCTATGGACGGCGATGAGGCTACCGAAATCCCTGCCAGCCGGACGAATTTCCCGTCCGTCACCCTCATGCGGAGTAGACCAATTCCCAAGTCGGCCACTCGTCTCGCGGTGTACCACCGCCCCGGGGCCCCCTCGTGGGCGATCATTCGGTCATGCACCTGCGTCGCGCATCCTGGGCGGACCGCGACGGCGCCTACGCCGTGGCCCTGGCCACCGGCGACTCCGGCGCCGACGCGTCGGGCCAGCTGCGGCACCCGGACCTGCTGGGCGAGGTGTTCGTCGGCCCGTACCTGGCGTACGCCCCCGAGCACGCGTTCGTCCTCGTCGACGACCATGACCTGCCGGTCGGCTACGTCCTCGGCGTCGTCGATACGCGTGCATTCGAGGCGACGCTCGAAGCGGACTGGTGGCCCGGGGCGGTGGAGAGGAGCACCGGGCTCGCGGACCCGACGCCGGTGGACCGCTGGCTCATCGCCCGGATCCGGACGCCCGTCGTCGCGCCCGATGACGTCGTGGCGCGCTTTCCGGCGCACGGCCACATCGACCTCACGCGGCCGGCGCAGGGGCAGGGCTGGGGCCGCAGGATGATGACCACGCTGATGGACTCCCTCGCTGAGGCCGGCGCCTCGGGGATGCACCTCGAGGTCGGCCTCGACAACGCCCGCGCGCTCGGGTTCTACGACCGTCTCGGCTTCACCCGCCAACAGGAGGTCGACGACGCCGTCTACCTTGGCCGACCGCTGCCCTGAATCACCCGCAGCGCGATGCTGCTACTCGGACACGCCCAGTCGCTCGAGCAGCAGCGCCCGCACCTTGGCCGCGTCGGCCTGGCCCCGGGTGGTCTTCATGACCGCGCCGACGATGGCGCCGGCCGCCTGCACCTTGCCGCCACGGATCTTGTCGGCGACGTCGGGCTGCTCGGCCAGTGCCTGGTCGATGGCGGCCAGCAGGGCAGAGTCGTCGCTGACGATCGCCAGGCCGCGTCCAGCGACGACCGCGTCGACGTCACCCTCGCCGTTCACGATGCCGTCGAATACCTGGCGTGCGAGCTTGTCGTTGAGGCTGCCATCGGCGACGAGGGCCTCGACTCGCTTGATCTGCCCCGGCGTGACGGGCAGGTCGACCAGCTCGATCTCGCGGTCGTTGGCGATGCGGGTGAGCTCACCTGTCCACCACTTTCGCGCCGCCGCGGGCTCGACGCCGTCGGCGATCGTCTGCTCGACGAGGTCGAGCGCGCCTGCGTTGACGATCGTGGACAGCTCGTGTTCGCTGATCCCCCACTCGGCCTGGAGGCGCGCACGCTTCGCCGACGGCATCTCGGGGAGGGTCAGCCGCAGTCGGTCGATCCACTCGATCGACGCCGCGACGGGGACGAGGTCCGGCTCAGGGAAGTACCGGTAGTCCTCGGCCTGCTCCTTGGAGCGGCCGGATGTCGAGCGGCCAGTGTCCTCATGGAAGTGCCGGGTCTCCTGGACGACACGTCCGCCCGAGGTGAGCACCGCGCCCTGTCGCTCGATCTCCGAGTGCACGGCGCGCTCGACCGAGCGCAGCGAGTTCACGTTCTTCGTCTCGCTGCGCGTGCCCCAGTCGGCGCCGGGACGGTTGAGCGACACGTTGACGTCGCAGCGCAGCGAGCCCTCCTCCATCCGCACGTCGGAGACTCCGAGCGCACGCATGAGGTTCCGCAGCTCCGTCACGTAGGCCTTGGCGACCTGCGGGGCAAGGTCCCCGGTGCCCACGATGGGCTTGGTGACGATCTCGATCAGTGGGATGCCGGCGCGGTTGTAGTCGACCAGGGAGTAGTCGGCGCCATGGATGCGTCCGGTGGCGCCGCCGGCGTGCGTGAGCTTGCCGGTGTCCTCCTCCATGTGGACGCGCTCGATCTCGACGCGGAACTGCTTCGGGCCGTCGTCGGTGTCGACCGTGACGTCGAGCCAGCCGTTGAAGCACAGCGGCTCGTCGTACTGGCTGATCTGGTAGTCCTTGGGCATGTCCGGGTAGAAGTAGTTCTTCCGGGCGAACCGGCACCACGGTGCGATCGAGCAGTTCAATGCCAGGCCCATGCGGATCGTCGACTCGATCGCCATGCGGTTGACCACCGGCATCGAGCCGGGCAGGCCCAGGCACACCGGGCACACCTGGGTATTCGGGTCGGCGCCGAAGGCTGTGGGACACGAGCAGAACATCTTCGAATTGGTGCCGAGCTCGACGTGCGTCTCAAGGCCGATCACTGGCTCGAACTGCGCCATGACGTCGGCGTAGTCCATCGTCTCGTGTGCGGTGCTGTGTGCGCTCACAGGTCCTGCACCTCCTCGATCAGCAGATGGCCCCACTTGTCGACCAGCGCTGCCTCGAGCGCGGAGCCCACCAGGTAGAGGCGGTCGTCGGCCATCGGCGGGGCCATGATCTGCAGCCCGACCGGCAGCCCGTCCTCGGGCGCAAGGCCGATGGGCAGTGACATTGCCGCATTGCCGGCGAGGTTCACCGGGATCGTGGCGATGTCGTTGAGGTACATGGCGATGGGATCGTCGACCTTGTCGCCGATCTTGAACGCTGTCGTCGGTGCCGTCGGCGAGATGAGCACGTCGACCTTCTCGAAGGCGGCGTTGAAGTCGCGGGTGATCAGCGTGCGGACCTTCTGCGCCTGCCCGTAGTACGCGTCGTAGTAGCCGCTGGACAGCGCGTACGTGCCGATCATGATGCGACGCTTCACCTCGGCGCCGAAGCCCGCCTCGCGAGTGAGTGCCATGACCTGCTCCACGGAGTTGTTGCCGTCGTCGCCGACCCGAAGGCCATAGCGCATGCCGTCGAACTTCGCGAGGTTGCTGGACGCCTCGGACGGCAGGATCAGGTAGTACGCCCCGAGTGCGTAGTCGAAGTGCGGGCACGAGACCTCGACGACCTCAGCGCCCAGCCCCGTGAGGATGGCCACCGCCTCATCGAACCGCTGCTGAACACCGGCTTGGTAGCCATCGCCCCGTAGTTCCTTGACCAGTCCGATGCGCAGCCCGCGCACGTCGCCCTTCCGGGCTGCAGCAACCACGTCGGGCACCGGCGCGTCGATCGACGTCGAGTCGTGGGGGTCGTGGCCGGCGATCACGGAGTGCAGGAGCGCGGTGTCGAGCACCGTACGCGCGCAGGGGCCGGCCTGGTCGAGGGATGACGCCAGGGCGACGAGCCCGAATCGCGAGACGCCGCCGTAGGTCGGCTTGACGCCGACGGTTCCCGTGACGGCGGCCGGCTGCCGGATCGAACCGCCGGTGTCCGTGCCGATGGCCAGAGGCGCCTCGAAGGCCGCCAGCGAAGCGGCCGAGCCGCCGCCGGAGCCGCCGGGGATGCGCTCGAGGTCCCACGGGTTGTGGGTCGGGCCGTAAGCGCTGTGCTCGGTCGACGAGCCCATCGCGAACTCGTCCATGTTGGTCTTGCCCAGGATCACGATGTCCGCAGCGCGCAGTCGCTGCACCACGGTCGAGTCATACGGCGGGCGCCATCCCTCGAGCACCCGCGATCCACAGGTGGTCGGCACGCCCTTCATCGTCAGCACGTCCTTGAGCGCGAGCGGCACTCCCGCCAGGGGGCTCAACGCCACGCCCGCCGCGCGCTTGGCGTCGACGGCGTCAGCCGCGGCGAGGGCTGCATCGGAGTCGACGTACAAGAAGGCGTGGACCCGCTCGTCAACCTCGGCGATGCGATCCAAGTGAGCCTGGGTGACCTCCCGGGAGGACACCTCGCCCTCGGCGATCGCACGCGCGAGGACGGCGGCGTCCTGGTGCGTGAGGTCCCTTTCCAGATCTGAGTCAGTGATCGACATCGCTCACTCCTCGTCCAGGATGCGCGGGACGCGGAAGCGGTCGTCCTCCCACGCCGGGGCTCCGGCAGCCACGGTGTCGCGGTCGAGCCCGGGTCGCGCAATGTCCTCGCGGAAGACGTTCTCCATCGGGATCGGGTGCGATGTCGGGGGGATGTCGTCAGCAGCCACTTCGGAGACCCGCGCCACGGACTGCAGGATCACGTCCAGTTGCCCGGCGTAGTGGTCGAGCTCGTCCTCGGTCAGCTCGAGACGGGCCAGCCTGGCCAGGTGCTCGACGTCGGCACGGGTGATCGCTGTCATGCGCGTCATCCTATTGAGCCGCCGTTTCCGCCGAGAGGCAGGCAGTTGTCGTGAAACCGTGCCTCCGGAACTGATTACACGACCACTCCCTAGGGCTCGGCGGAAGGAGTCGAGGGTCAGGGAGCGAACGGGACGCCGTGGCCCGGGACCACCAAGGACGGCTCCAGCGCGAGGATGCGCTCGCGGGACGCCGCCAGCACCGCCGGATCCGGTGCGTACGGGTCCTCCTGCGGTCCCGACTCGTCCCACCAGGCGTGCGTGCAGACCACCAGGCCGTCCGCCGTCCGCACGACCGTCGAGATGTCCTCAACGGTGTGGCCGGGCGTCCGGATGAGCCTGATGTCGTCAGCGAGGACCCGTCCCTCGGCATCGTCGTCGCGCCAGATGTCGCCCTGATAGACCGCCGCGAAGTCATGGAATCGGGCAGCCGGGAACAGCGCCGCGTTGAGTGTGTGGTCGATGTGCTGGTGGCTGAACACCACGTCGGTGATCTGCTCGGGGTCCAGTCCGAGCGCCCTGAGCGGATCGAGGATGAGCGCGGTCCGCGACACCAGTCCAGGATCGACGATGACGTGGGTGTCCCCCTGCGAGACCAACGTGACAGTCGAGCCGACGTGCAGGCCGGCCTCGCTCTCGGGGCCGACGTAGCCGTTGTGGAGGACGGTCAGGGATGCGCTCATGACGTCAGCATCACATGAGCGGCAGCCCGGTGTTCAGGAATTGTCGCTGCGCTTCCCGAGGGCCGCCTCGAGCCCTTCGCCGACAAGCGCAACGAAGCCTTCGAGTCCGACCACCGGGACACCGAGCTGCTCGGCCTTCTTCGCCTTGCTGCTCGGTTTGGCACCCGGGTCGCCCTGCACGAGGAGGTCGGTCGACATGGAGACCGACGACGCGACCTTGCCGCCAAGGTCAGTGACGGCAGTGGCCGCACTGTCGCGCGTGAAGCCCTCGAGTGCGCCGGTGATGACCACGGTTACTCCAGCAAGCGGCTGCGCGCCCGCATCGACAACCTGGTCCTCCATGCGCACGCCGCCGCGCCGCCACTTCTCGATGATCTCGCGGTGCCAGTCCACCTCGAACCAGTCGCGCACTGCCTCCGCGATGATCATGCCCACGCCGTCGGTCGCCGCGAGGTCCTCGATGGAGGCAGTCGCGATCTCATCGAGGGTCCGGAACTGGCGGGCCAGGCCCTGCGCAGCAGTGGGACCGACGTGCCGGATGGACAGGGCGACCAACACCCGCCAGAGCGGCTGCTGCCGCGCAGCGTCGAGATTTGCGAGCATGCCCTTGGCGTTCTCCGACAGCCGCGGGCCGGACTCACCCTTGCCCGGCTCGCGCGTGAAGAACGGGCAGCGCAGGAGATCGTCGGGCGTGAGCAGGAAGACGTCGCCCTCGTCGGCGACCAGGCCGCAGTCGAGGAGGGCGATCGCCGCCTTGTAGCCCATTCCCTCAATGTCGAGGGCACCGCGGGACGCGACGTGGAACAGCCGCTCGCGCATCTGCGCGGGGCACGCGCGGGCGTTGGGGCACCGCAGGTCCTTGTCGCCCTCCTTCTCCGGCCGAAGCTCGGTGCCGCACTCCGGGCAATGAGTCGGCATGACGAACGCGCGCTCGGAGCCGTCGCGGACATCCACGACTGGACCGAGCACCTCGGGAATCACGTCACCGGCCTTGCGCAGGAACACCATGTCGCCGATGAGCACGCCCTTGCGCTCGACCTCGTACGCGTTGTGCAGCGTCGCCATCGAGACGGTGGAACCGGCCACGCGGACCGGCTGCATCACTGCGAAGGGGGTGACCCGACCCGTCCGTCCGACGTTGACCTGGATGTCGAGCAGCCGCGTGCGCACAACCTCGGGCGGGTACTTGTATGCGATCGCCCAACGCGGGGCACGCGACGTCTCGCCCAGCCTGGCCTGCAATTCGAGGGAGTCGACCTTGATGACGACGCCGTCGATCTCGTGCTCGATGGCGTGTCGGTGGACGCCGTAGAAGGCGATGTACTCCAGCGCGCCATCGGCGGCCGAATGCACCTTGGCCCGAGCACTGACCGGAAGGCCAAGGTCGGCCAGCAGGGAATAGCCCTCGCTCTGTCGCGAGATGCTGACACCGTCGACGGCGCCGATTCCGTGCACAGTCAGTTGCAGGGCCCGTAGGCGGTTGAGCGCGCGCCCGAGCTCGGCCTCCATCCGCGCGATCTTCGAGTCGGAACGCGCACCGCCCTTCGACTCGGCACGGGCCGCGGCAAGCTCGCTCTCACGACGGTCGATGCGCTGCCGCAGGCCGCCGGCCGCAGCGTTGCGGGGATTGGCGAATGCGGCGAGGCCGAGGTCCTGCTGCTCGGCGTTGATCCGGTCGAACTCCGCCACCGGAAGGAACACCTCCCCGCGCACCTCGAGCAGCCGCGGTACCTCCTGGCCACTCGCCGACTCGAGGCGTGGCGGGACCGACGCGATGAACCGCGCGTTGTAGGTGACGTCCTCGCCGACCGTGCCGTCACCACGGGTGGCCAGGGTCGAAAGCCGGCCATCGACGTACACCGCATCGACTGCCAGCCCGTCGATCTTGAGCTCGCACAGCAGGTCCGGGATCTCCCCCAGTCCCTTCTCGACACGATCGAGCCACGCGCGCAGCTCATCCTCGTCGAAGGCGTTATCGAGCGAGTACAGCCGCTGCAAGTGGTGAACCGGGTCGAACATCTCGGCCTTCGAACCACCGACGGTCTGGGTCGGCGACTCCCCGCTCTGGAGCTCCGGCCACGACTCCTCCAGCACGACGAGCTCGCGGAACAACTCGTCGTACTCGGCATCGGACAGCGTGGGCGCGTCGGCCTGGTAGTACTCCGTGCGGGCCTGGTTGATCGCGTCGACGAGTTCCGCCCAGCGACCTCGAGCGGCCGCGGGCACGGAAGTCGGGCTGGTCACCGGATCATCCTGAGTCATCGGCGGCCTCCGCGCCGTCGGTCTGGTCCTGCCGCACAACTCGTCCTACGGCGGTGCAAGCCGCCAGCGCCGTGCGCACCCAAGCGGGCGACGCGCCGGCCATCCCGCACGATGGCGTGATGGCCACCTGGTCCAGCCACGTCGGATCCTCCAGGCCGAGTCGGTGCAGCAGCGCCCGGAGCGGAGCGCTCGCCTGAGCATCCCCCAGGGGTCCGACACCGGTGGACGGTACGCAGCCGGCGAGGATCCCCAGTCCCGCCTCGAAGGCGCGGCCGAGCGGATCGTCCAAGGTCCGCTCATTCTCCACGGGCACAAGGTCGAGGCTGACGAATGCCGCGCCACTGGTGCGCAGGAGGTCGACGGGGATGCCCGGATCGCAGCAGTGCACGCCCACGACAGCGTCGCCTCGTCCCTGGATGACCTGACGGAGCACGCGCTCGGCGTCCTGCCCGTCGACGGCACGGTACGTGGACAGTCCGCTCGCGGTACCGATCCGGCCCTCGAGCACGGCGGGGAGCGCCGGCTCGTCGAGCTGCACCACGACGGCGCTGGCCTTCGGAAGGCGACGGCGCACATCGGCCACGTGCACGTCGATCGCCTCCGCGAGCCCTTGGGCGATGTCCCGCACCGCCAGCTCGTCGCGCAGCGCGCGCTCCCCGGTGCGCAGTTCCAGCGCGGCCGCTAGCGTCCACGGCCCGACGACCTGCACCTTGACCGGGCCGGTGTAGCCCTGGGTCTGCTCCTCCAGCGCGTCGAGATCCTCGCCGAGCATCGACCACGCCTGCCGCATCTGCCGGCCCGGGGCCGAGGTGAGACGCCAGCCGGCGGGAGTGGTCTCGAGGGCGAAGTGCGTCGAGACCGCTGCCAGCATCCCGCCGGTGCGCCCGATCATGTCGGCACCCGGGCCGCGCGCGGGCAGCTCAGCGACGTGCACGAAGCCGCCGAGCTCGCCGACGACGATGCGTGCGGCCTCGATCGGCTCCGTGCCCGGTAGGGACCCGACGGACGTCGCAACGGCCGTCGACCACGGCATGGCCAGGACGGCGTCGGCGGTCATGCCCGCACCACCCGACGCGTGCGATCGACGGTCGCGGACCCAATCACGCGAGTGCCGTCGTAGATGACCACCGCCTGCCCCGGTGCCAGCCCGCGAACGGAGTCGGTGAGCTCGACAATCAGACAATCCTCGAGCAAGCGCGCGCGAGCGGCCATCGGCTCGCCATGGGCCCGAACCTGCGCGATGACGTCGACCGGGGCGGGGCCAATTGGCCGCCCGGCCCAGATCGGCCGAACCCCCTCGATCAGGTCGACGTCGAGCAGCGTGGGCGGACCCACGGTGACCGTGCGCGATTCCACGTCGACATCGACGACGTAGCGGGGCTGGCCGTCGGCTGCAGGCACGCGCAGGTTGAGTCCGCGTCGCTGTCCGATGGTGAACGCGAACGTCCCGTCATGCGCTGCGACGACCGCGCCCGACTCGGCATCGACGATGTCGCCGGGCTGCGAGCCCAATCGGCGATGGAGGAAGGCAGCGGTGTCGCCGTCCGGGATGAAGCAGATGTCGTGGCTGTCGGGCTTGCGCGCGACCAGCAGGCCGCGGCGCTGCGCCTCGTCCCGCACGTCCTCCTTGACGTCGGCGCCCAAGGGAAAGAGCGAATGCGCGAGCTGAGCTGCAGAGAGGACTCCCAGCACATACGACTGGTCCTTGGTGGCGTCCACTGCACGATGAAGTTCAGGGCCATCCGGGCCCACAACGACCTGGGCATAGTGGCCGGTGGCAACCGCGTCGAAGTCCATCGCCAACGCTCGGTCGAGCACGGCCGCGAACTTGATCTTCTCATTGCAGCGCAAGCAGGGGTTCGGCGTGCGGCCATGGCGGTATTCATCGAGGAAGTCATCGACGACGTCGTGGGTGAACTGCTCGGAGAGGTCCCAGACGTAGAACGGAATGCCCAGCATGTCGGCGACGCGGCGGGCGTCGCGGGCGTCGTCAAGAGTGCAGCAGCCCTTGCTCTTGCCTGAGGCGGCCGCCTTGCGCGAGAGCGCGAGATGGACACCGACGACGTCGTGTCCCGCGTCCACCATCCGAGCTGCGGCAACGGAGGAATCGACGCCGCCCGACATGGCGACAATGACGCGCATGTCAGCCGGCCTGCGACGCCAGCGAGCCGGCCCGGCGCGCTCGCGCCACTGCTCCGGGCAGAGCGGCGAGGACGGCATCGACATCGGTCATCGTCGACGACTCCCCGAAACTGAAGCGCAGGGAAGCTCTCGACAGCGCAGGATCGACTCCCATTGCCAAAAGCACGTGACTGGGCTCGGGGATTCCAGCCGTGCACGCTGATCCGGTTGAGCAGTCGACGCCGGCGGCGTCGAGAAGCATGAGCAGCAAGTCGCCCTCGCACCCCGGGAAGGATGCGTGCACGTTCCCCGGGAGACGATGATCCGATCCCTGCTCGAGATCGCCATTGATCCGCGCGTCCGGCACGAGTTCGAGGATCCCGGCGATGAGCGCGTCACGGAGGACGGTCAGTCGGGCGGCACGGTCGGCCTGAGTGGCGACAGCGTGCTCGACTGCAACGGCGAAGCCAGCGATGGCCGGTGCATCGACAGTGCCCGACCTCACCTCGCGCTCCTGGCCACCGCCATGGAGGACGGGCGTGATCTGGGTGCGGGGGTCGGCGATCAGCGCACCCACTCCGAACGGACCGCCGACCTTGTGGCTGCTGATCGTCACGGCGTCAGCGCCCAGGTCGCCAAGATCGATGGGCAGCATGCCGAGGGCCTGCACCGCATCGGTGTGGAACGGAACGCCCGCGTCGCGGCACAGGCGCGCGAGCTCGTGCACCGGCTGGACCGTCCCCACCTCGTTGTTCGCCCACATGATCGAGCACACGGCCACGGCATCACCGTCGACGAGTTGCTCGGAGACTTCGTCGAGCCGGACCCGCCCGAGGCCGTCCACTCCGATCCAGCGGACGTCAGCACCCTGACTTGACTCGAGCCACTCGATCGGGTCGAGGACGGCATGGTGCTCGATGGCGGAGGCGAGGATGCGCGTCGCGCCATGGCTCGCGCGTCGGGCCCAGAAGAGGCCCTTGAGCGCGAGGTTGTCTGCCTCTGTCCCACCTGAGGTGAACACCACTGCACTGGGGCGGGTGCGAAGGGCCTCGGCGATGCGCTCCCTGGACTCCTCGACGACGCGGCGCGCTGCACGCCCCTGCGCGTGCAGCGACGACGGATTGCCGACCTGCTCGGACTGCCTGAGCCATTCGACACGGGCGGCCGGGAGCATCGGCGTCGTCGCCGCATGATCCACGTACGCCCTGTCGCTCACGATGGAATCGTAGTCAGGCGACACGATTAGGGCCCCGACCGCGCCGACCGAAGCTACTGGGCGCGCTTGCTGACCTCGTCAGTGAGCTGCGGGACGACCGTGAACAGGTCGCCCACTACACCGAAGTCGGCGAGCTCGAAGATCGGGGCCTCGGGATCCTTGTTCACCACCACGATGGTCTTCGAGGTCTGCATTCCGGCCCGGTGCTGGATGGCGCCGGAGATGCCGTTGGCGATGTAGAGCTGCGGGGAGACCGTCTTGCCGGTCTGGCCGACCTGGAACTGGTGCGGGTACCAGCCGGCGTCGGTGGCCGCGCGGGATGCGCCGACGGCCGCACCCAGGGCGTCCGCGAGGCCCTCGATGACGCTGAAGCCCTCAGCACCGCCGACACCGCGTCCGCCGGAGACAACGATCGCGGCCTCCGTCAGATCCGGTCGGCCGCCCTTGACGGCCTCAGTGCGTCCGGTGACCTTGGCCTTGGTCGCAGCCTCGGAGAGAGTGACGCTGACGTCGACGCGAGCCGGGGACGCCGGTGCCGGCTCAGGGGCGACCGAGTTGCCGCGGACCGTGATGATCGGCGTGCCCGTGATGACCTTCGAGTGGACGACCGTGGAGCCGCCGAAGACGCTCTGGGTCGCGACGAGGTCGGCCGAGATGCCGACGGCGTCGGTGATGACACCGCTGTCGACCTTGATCGCCAGCCGGCCGGCGATCTCCTTGCCCTCTGCACTCGAGGGGATCAGGACCGCTGACGGTGACTTCTCTGCGACCAACTGCGCGAGCAGTTCGGCCTTGGGCGCCACCGGATGGTTGGCGTACTGGTCTCCGTCCGCGACGTACACGGTCGCGGCGCCGAACTCACCGAGCACTGCAGCGGCGGCATCAGAGAAGCCGGGGCCGGCCCACACTGCCGAAGGCGTGCCGAGCCCGCGAGCCAGCGTCAGCAGTTCCGTCGTGACCTTGCGCACCGTTCCGTCGACCTGATCGACCAGGACCAGAACCTCACCCATGACGTCTTCCTCTATCTCTCGTGGTCTATGCCGTCGGAACGGATCAGATGAACTTGTGCTCGGACAGGTAGTCGGCGATCTTCACGCCGCCGTCACCGGCATCGGTGACGACCGTGCCGGCGGCCTTCGGCGGGCGCGCGGCGAAGTCGGCGACAGTGGACCATGCCGCTGACAGGCCGAGCTTGGAGGCGTCGAGGCCGGCATCGGCGATCGACAGGGTCTCGACCGGCTTCTTCTTGGCGGCCATGATCCCCTTGAAGGACGGGTAGCGCGGCTCGTTGATCTTCTCCACGACACTGATGACGGCCGGCAAGGTGGCCTCGACGGTGTCGAATCCGGTCTCGGACACGCGATGCGTCACGACCGAGTCGCCGGAGATCTCGACCTTCTGTGCGAACGTTGCCTGCGCCCAGCCGAGCCGCTCGGCCACCATTGCCGGCACGACGCTCATGCGGGCGTCCGTCGACTCCGAGCCGAAGAGCACGAGGTCGAAGCCGCGGTCCTTGAGGATCTCGGCAAGCGCGTAGGAGGTCGCCAGTGCATCGGACCCGTGCAGGCCATCGTCGATCAGGTGAATGCCTGCCTCAGCGCCCATGCTCAGTGCCTTGCGCACCGTCTCGGCAGCCTTCACCGGACCCATGGTCACGACCGTGACGTCACCACCGTGCGCCTCGACCAGTTGCAGCGCCTCCTCGACGGCGTACTCGTCGATCTCGTTCATCACGCCCTCGGGACCCTCGCGATCCAGCGTGGAGTCACCCGCCTGAAGCGTCTTCTCTGCCCACGTGTCCGGCACCTGCTTCACGCACACCGCGATCTTCATGAAGGTGATCCTCCTGATGGTCATCCGAGTCGTAGTTACTCACGAGTAATATAGCCGGGCCTGCGCGAAACCCGCCACGCAAGGTCCCGGCTGAAGGCTAGCGACCGGAGAACTGCGCCTTTCCCGGGCCGTTCTCGATGAAGGACGCCATGCCAATCTTCTGATCGTCCGTCGCGAACAGCCCCGAGAACTCCAGCCGCTCGAGTTCCAGGCCCGTTGCCAGGTCGGTCTCGATCCCGCCGTCGATGGCCCGCTTCGCCGCGCGCATCGCCATCGCCGGGCCCTTGGCCAGCTTGCCGGCCAGCTCCATCGCCGTGGTGTAGACCTCCGCTGCTGGCACGACCGAGTTGACCAGCCCAATGGCGAGCGCCTCCTGCGCATCGACCATCCGACCGGTGAAGATGATCTCCTTTGCCCGCGATTGCCCCACCAGGCGCGGCAGCCTCTGCGTTCCGCCGGCGCCCGGGATGACACCGAGCCTGATCTCGGGCTGGCCCAGCTTCGCGTCATCCGCGGCGATCCGAAGGTCGCAGCACAGGGCAAGCTCGCAACCGCCACCCAGCGCATACCCGGTAACGGCCGCGATCGTGGGCTGCGGGATCCCGGCAACGGCATCGAAGGCCCCCTGCAGCGCCGCCGAGGCCATCGCCATGTCCTGATATGTCATATCGGCCATCTCCTTGATGTCCGCGCCGGCGGCGAACACCTGCGGACCGCCGTAGAGCACGACTGCTCCCACATCCGCGCGATCGGACAGTTCCAGCGCAGCGTCCCTGATCTCGCGCTGCACCTGCAAGGACAGTGGGTTCATGGGCGGGCGGTCCAGTCGAATCGTCGCAACCGCACCACTGACTTCGACCGACACGAACTGCGCCATCGCGCACCTCCTGGTTGCCGCAATGCCGGCGGATCGATCCGTCCCGGCTCGTGGTTCGCAGCGTAGTGGCGACCCGGTGGCCTCCCCGGCGCGCCTGTAGCGTGTGAGGGTGACAGGGAACGCCTCAACGGGCTGGGATCCGCTCGGCGTGACCCCGGACCGGCATGGCGGCGCGCATGTGGCCCTGTGGGCGCAAGGGGCCACGTCCGTGGATCTGTGCCTGTTCGACGAGGACGGCAACGAAAAGCGGATCCCGCTGACCGAGCGGATGTTCAACGTCTTCCATCGGCACGTCCATGACCTGCCCGCCGGTACCCGCTACGGCTTCCGTGTCGATGGTCCGTGGGATCCGGCGACCGGCCACCGATGGAACCCGAGCAAGCTGCTGCTCGACCCCTACGCCAAGGCAATCGACGGCCAGTTCACCCTCGACCCCTCCGTCTTCGGCCACGTCGGCGCGGACGACCTGACGATCAACCTCATGGACTCCTCGCCGTACGTGCCCCGAAGCATCGTCGTCGACGACCACTTCGACTGGGGCGACGACCGTCCGCCCGGCACCGCGTGGGGCGACACCGTCATCTACGAGACGCACGTACGCGGCATCACGAAATTGCATCCGTCGATCCCCGAGCACGAGCGCGGCACCTATGCAGGACTGACGCATCCCGCCGTGCTCGAGCACCTCACCACACTGGGCGTCACCGCGATCGAACTGCTGCCCGTGCACCACTTCGTCGACGAGACGCACCTGCTCGAACTCGGCCTGACGAACTACTGGGGCTACAACTCCATCGGCTACTTCGCGCCGCACGCTGCCTACTCGTCTACAGGCGCACGGGGCGGGCAGGTCTCCGAGTTCAAGCGCATGGTGAAGGCCATGCACGCAGCAGGGCTCGAGGTGATCCTCGACGTCGTCTACAACCACACGGCCGAGGGCAACCAGTTCGGCCCGACGCTGAGCTTCCGGGGAATCGACAACGACGACTACTACCACCTGCGCGAACGCGGTCGGTACTACGCGGACTACACCGGCTGCGGCAACACCCTCGATGTCTCGAAGCCGCACGTCCTGCAGTTGGTGATGGACTCGTTGCGCTACTGGGTGGAGGAGATGCACGTCGACGGCTTCCGCTTCGACCTTGCGTCCGCCCTGGCCCGCTCGTTCCACGACGTCAACATGCTGGGCAACTTCATGACGACGATCCAGCAGGATCCCGTCCTTCGCCGCGTGAAGCTCATCGCCGAACCGTGGGACGTCGGACCGGGCGGCTACCAGGTCGGCGAGTTCCCGCCGCTGTGGACCGAATGGAACGACAAGTACCGCGACAACGTACGCGAGTTCTGGCGCGGCCGGGCCGGCATCGGCGAGCTGGGCTGGCGCCTTTCCGGCTCCGCGGACCTGTACGCCAGCGAGGGCCGTCGTCCGTTCGCGTCCATCAACTTCGTCACAGCGCACGACGGCTTCACGATGCGGGACCTGGTCTCCTACGACAACAAGCACAACGAGGCCAACCTCGAGTACAACCGGGACGGCACCGAAAACAACCGCTCGTCCAACTACGGAGTCGAGGGCGAGACCCGCGACGAGATCATCATCGACACACGCCGCCAGCAGTTGCGCAACCTCCTGGCCACGCTGCTGCTGTCAACAGGCGTGCCCATGATCGCCGGCGGCGACGAGTTCGGCCGCACGCAGCGCGGCAACAACAACGCGTACTGCCAGGACAACGACATCTCCTGGTACGACTGGAACTGGGAGCCCTGGCAGTCCGACCTCAAGGTCTTCGCCAGCCAGGTGCTGCATCTTCGTCGCCTGCACAGCGCCTTCCGGCAGCGCTACTTCTTCGCCGGGCTCCCCCTCCACGCCGGCGGCCCCAAGGATCTCGCGTGGTTGAAGCCGGACGGGACCGAGATCATCGACGCCGACTGGCACGCTCCGGACGCGCGGACGCTGGGCATGTTCCTGGCCGGTGAGCAGCACGGCCTCGACGAGCACGGTCAGCCGATCCGCGGAGAGGCCTTTCTGCTCCTTCTTCACGCAGGCGAGGACCCGCACGCGTTCGTCCTGCCTGGGCGGCCGTACGGGAACGGCTACCTCCGGATCGTCGACACCTCTACAGGTCAGGCGTTCGAGGGCGGGGCGCTGTACGGAGCGGGGTCCGTCGTGACGATGCCCGCGCGCTCAATGATGGTCTTCCGCGCGCTCACATAGCGTTTCCGTCCGCCCTCAGCGCTCACTACTCTCGAGGGATGGCCTCCCTGCCTCGCATCGTGCGCACGTCGTCCTTGGCGGCGGGCCTCGCGGCGCTGGTCGCCGTCGCCCTGCCGACCACTCCCGCAATGAGTACCGCGGCCGGCTTCAATCCAGGGGTGATCGCGGCGTACTCCATCGCGGCTCCGGTGTCCGAGGCTGCCTCAGGCCTGGTCGCCCGCGCCGTGATTCCGCGTGGAGCGGCCTGCCCGAACATCGTGGTGCGCGTCTCGGGTCGCTCAGCATCCGACGAGGTCGTCATGTACGGCCGCAATCTGCCGGCCACGACCGCACCGGCCTTCGAGGCCATCACCGTGTGCTCGGCACGCATTCCCGCCAACGCCATATCGGCCAGCGTCATGGGCCACCCGATACCGGCCCACATGCCCACGCGTGTTCGCAGCCTGGCACTGTTCAGCGACACCGGCTGCCGCATCAAGCCACCCCACCTGCAGGACTGCGCCGACCTCAGCAGTTGGCCCTTGGCGAGCATCGCGGAGTCCATCGTCGAGGAGCGGCCGGACGCCATCCTCTTCGCCGGCGACTTCTTCTACCGCGAGGCACCTTGCCCGCCCGAGGTCCAGAACTGGTGCGGATCCAGCCCACCTCCGGTCGCCGGCCTGCCGTTCAAGGACAGCGCGTACGGCTGGATCGCCGATGTACTCCTGCCGATGGCACCTCTCCTGTCGACGGCACCGCTGATCATCGCCCGGGGCAATCACGAGGCGTGCAATCGCGGAGGCAATGGGTACTTCCTGCTGTTCGACCCACGCCGCGACACGACGGCGACGTGCGCACCGATCGACGGACCGGGCGGTCTCACCGCTCCCCAAACGACTCCCACCCCGACCTACACCGTCGACCTGCCCATCACGGCGGGCCGCACGCTGCGGCTGGCGATCGTCGACACGGCGGGCGGCATCGACACCCAAGCCGACGCCGTTGCCGACATCCACCGCCCGGCGTTCGTGGCCGCCGCCCACCTGACCACTCCTCGCGCCGGCGTGGAGAACTGGCTGGTGACCCATCGGCCCGTGTTCGGATTTGCCAGCCCGGAGATGGCTGGCCCGCCCGTGCCCTTCGACCCCTGGGTGGGGGCCGACGCCCAGACGGCAGCGTCCTTCGGCCTACTGGGCCACTTCGACCTTGTGTTCTCCTCGCACATCCACATCGGTCAGGCCGTTCAGATCCCTGGCCAACCTGGACAGTTGATCCTGGGAAACGGCGGGACGCTTCTCGATCCGCTGACCGGCTATCCGCTCCCCACGACCGGACCCACCGACGCCGCTGGTCAGGCCTACCCGCCGCCCGTCTCAGCCTGGATCGCGCCGCGCTTCGGCTACGCCATCGCACGGCCGAACGCGCAGGCCGGCTCGTGGCGGATCGAGGTCAACGACCCGTTAGGTCGTCAGTTCGCCCGCTGCGGCGTGGCCAAACGGCAGATCTACTGCCGCGACCTGCCCCGCTGAATCGGCTTCGACTAGCGCAGCACCCCATCGGTGAGGCCGAGCGTGTGCGCGGGCACCACCTGCAGCCCGAGCTCTGCCGACGAGGCCAGGCCAAGATGCCGCGGTAGTACCCGAACCGTGTAGCCGAACGGCCCGTTCTTGTCGAGGGTCACGACCAGTCGGTAAAGCCAGCGGTTGCCGTCGAACTGCTCGACGGCCTCCATGGCCGCATGCTGAGGCAGGGTGATGCGATCGTCGGCATCGACGCGTCCGTATACCGTCTGGACGATCACGTCGTCAGGACTGAGCTCACCCAGTGACACGTACGTGCGCAGGGTGATGAGGGTTCCGAGGTTCACGGCATCGCCGATGCCGTCCGCTTCGACGTGGTCGATGCGAATCAACGGCCAGGACTTGCGCACCTTCTTCTTCCAGGTGGCGAGCTCGCGAGCGCGAGTGAACTGCGCAGCCTCGGACTCGCGAGACGAGATCGCCGCCGGCATGTACAGCCGAAGGACGTACTCGCGCACCATCCGGCTGGCCAGCACCTTCGGACCGAGGGTGCGCAGGGTGTGGCGAACCATCGCGAGCCAGCGCGGCGGGACGTCCTGCTCGTTGCGGGTGTAGAACGCCGGCGCCACGGCAGTCTCGATGAGCGCGTAGAGCGCCTCGGCCTCGAGATCATCACGACGATCGTTGTCCTCGATGCCGTCGGCGCTGGGGATCGCCCAGCCGTTCTCACCGTCGAACCACTCGTCCCACCAGCCGTCGAGGATGGACAGGTTGAGCGCGCCGTTGAGGGCCGCCTTCATGCCCGAAGTACCGCTGGCCTCGAGCGGACGAATCGGGTTGTTGAGCCAAACGTCGCAGCCCGGGTACAGGACCGTTGCCATCGCGATGTCGTAGTCAGGAAGGAACACGATGCGCTCGCGCACGCCCTCCTCGTCGGCGAACTTCACCAGCTCCTGGATGAGTCGCTTGCCGCCCTCGTCAGCCGGATGCGCCTTGCCGGCCACCACAAGCTGCACGGGCCGCTTCGGGTCGGTGAGCAGGGCCTTCAGCCGCACCGGGTTGCGCAGCATCAAGGTGAGTCGCTTGTATGACGGCACGCGGCGTGCAAAGCCGATGGTGAGCACATCGGGGTCCAGCACGTTGTCGATCCAGCCCAACTCGGCCTCACTGGCGCCGCGGTTGATCCACGACTCCTTCAGGCGCCAGCGCGCCATGGTGACGAGCTCTTGGCGAAGCACCCGCTTCGTGGACCACAGGACATCGTCGGGCGTGTTGGCGATCGCCTCCCAGCCATCGGAATCGTCGATCGACTGACCGTGGGCGAGGTCAATGACCTGCCGTGCGACCCAGGTCGGGGCGTGCACACCGTTGGTGATCGACGTGATCGGGACGTCGTCGCTGTCGAAGCCACTCCACAGTCCGGCGAACATGCCTCGCGACACGTGCCCGTGCAGAAGGCTGACGCCGTTCGCTCGCTGCGCCAGGCGAAGACCCATGACGGCCATGTTGAAGACCGTGGGATCGCCACCGTCGAAGGTCTCCGCACCAAGCTGCAGGATGTTCTCGACCGGAAGACCTGGCGTGATGTTGTCGCCGCCGAAGTACTGCCGGATGAGTTCGCCGGGGAAGCGGTCGATGCCGGCGGGCACAGGGGTGTGCGTGGTGAAGACGGTGCCTGCGCGGCTCGCCTCGAGTGCGTCGTCGAAGGTGAGCGTGGGCGACTGCTCGATGAACTCGCGAATCCGCTCGAGGCCGAGGAAGCCGGCGTGGCCTTCGTTGGTGTGGAACACCTCAGGCGCCGGATGGCCAGTGATGCGGCAGTAAGCGCGGACGGCGCGGACGCCGCCGATGCCCAGCAGCATCTCTTGCTGCAGACGGTGCTCGCCGCCGCCGCCGTAGAGCCGGTCGGTGACCTCGCGTTCGGCGGGTCCGTTCTCCTCGACGTCCGAGTCGAGCAGCAGCAAGGGCACGCGACCCACCTGCGCCACCCACACGCGTGACCACAGGCTTCGGCCACCGGGCAGTCCAACAGCGACGCGGGCCGGCGAGCCGTCGGGCTCGCGCAACAAGGACACCGGGCTGCCGTCGGGATCGGTGACCGGGTAGCGCTCCTGCTGCCAGCCGTCGCGCGAGAGTGACTGCCGGAAGTAGCCGGAGCGGTAGAACAGGCCGATGCCGATGATCGGCACGCCGAGATCACTGGCCGTCTTGAGGTGGTCGCCGGCGAGGATGCCCAGACCACCGGAGTACTGCGGCAGCGCCGATGCGATGCCGTACTCCGGCGAGAAGTAGGCGATCGCGTTCGGGGCTTCGTCACCCAGGCCCTGGAACCAGCGGTCGGACGTCAGGTACTGGTGCAGGTCGCCCTGAGCGCGGCCGACCCACTCGACGAACCCGGCGTCGGCCGACAACTCGGCGAGCCGCTCGGCCGAGACCTCGCCCAGGAGCCGGACCGGGTCGTGGCCGCCGGACTCCCACAGGTCCTGGTCGATGGCCGAGAAGAGGTCGCGCGTACGCGGGTCCCAGGACCAGCGCAGGTTGACGGCAAGCTCCTCGAGGGCAGCCAAGTTCTCGGGCAGGACGGTGCGCACGATAAAACGGCGGATGGCTCTCACGCCGATTACCGTAGTGGCACACCTGCGCTTCGGCGCAGCGCGGTGGGTCCCATCCGGCATGTAATTGTCGTGTTCTTTCATGTAACGCAAGTTCTTTCACTTGCGTCCCGTTGATGCCCCTTCGGGGACCTCTGCCCACCACTAGGCTTCCCGCATGGGGAGGACGCCAGCACGCAAGACGCCCGCCAGCAAGCCCACCGCGAGCACGCCCACCGCGAGGAAGGCGCCCACACCGGCCCCGTCAGCGGCCAGCCCCCCACCATCGGCCGCCGTGCCGCTCGCCCCTCGCACCTCGACCGAGGCCTGGCAGCCATCGCTGCTGCCGCCTCCGCCCGAGCTCGTCGGCCGCTTCCCGATCACCGAGGTGTCTCCCGTGAACGTCGGTGGCAGGCGCCCCGCGACGGCCGCTGCCGGCGAGGCCGTCCCGGTGCGCGCCACCGCCTTACGCGAGGGGCACGACGCCATGGGCGTCACCGCGATCCTCACCAGGCCCGACGGCTCGGTCGCTGAGACCGTCCGACTCCGTGACGAGGGGACAGGGCTGGACACCTGGTCCGGGCACGTGCGGCCGGACACCCTCGGTGACTGGACGTTCACCCTCGAAGCGTGGGGCAGTCCGTGGGATACCTGGCTGCACCGAACCGGCATCAAGATCCCTGCCGGCATCGACGTCGACCTCGAACTGCTCGAGGGCTCGCTGCTGCTGGAGAAGGCGGGGGCCGATCTTCCCTCGGGGCTGACGGAGGTGAAGGCGGTGCTCTCCACTGCCGCAAGCACGCTGGTCGCCACGGCCCTGCCCGTCCCCGTGCGGGCCGCCGCATCAACCGACCCAGCCGTGGCCCGGATCATGCACGAGTATCCGATCCGCGACGGCGTCACTGCGAGCGGGCCATGGCCCCTGCGTGTCCAGCGACGCGAGGCCCTGGTCGGTAGCTGGTACGAATTCTTCCCACGCAGTGAGGGGGCCACCCTCGATCCACCGAAGTCGGGCTCGTTCGCCACCGCGTTGCCGCGACTGGACGCGGTCGCCGACATGGGCTTCGACGTGGTCTACCTGCCGCCGATTCACCCGATCGGTCGGGTTAATCGCAAGGGAGCGAACAACACTCTGACGCCCGGGCCGGACGATCCGGGCGTGCCCTGGGCCATCGGGTCGAGCGAGGGCGGGCACGACGCCGTCCACCCCGCTCTCGGCACGCTGGCGGACTTCGACTCCTTCGTCGCCCGCACGCAGGAGCTCGGCATGGAGATTGCGCTCGATCTGGCGCTCCAGGCCGCGCCGGATCATCCATGGGTCGCTGCCCACCCCGAGTGGTTCACGACGCGCGCCGACGGCACCATCGCGTACGCGGAGAACCCGCCGAAGAAGTACCAGGACATCTACCCGCTCAACTTCGACAACGACCCTGAGGGCCTGTACGCCGAGGTCGAGCGCGTGGTGCGCTTCTGGATGGCGCACGGTGTGCGCATCTTCCGCGTCGACAATCCGCACACCAAGCCGCTGTGGGTGTGGGACCGCCTCATGTCCAGCATCTTCGCCACAGATCCCGACGTCCTCTTCCTCGCCGAGGCATTCACCCGGCCGGCGATGATGCGCGCACTCGCCGAGGTCGGCTTCCAGCAGAGCTACACCTACTTCACGTGGCGCAACACCCGCACTGAGCTCGAGGAGTACGGACGTGAGCTCGCTGGCCCGTCGGCCAGCTACATGCGCCCGAACTTCTTCGTCAACACTCCCGACATCAACCCTGAGTTCCTGCAGCACTCGGGGCCGGCGGGCTTCGCGATCAGGGCCACGCTCGCAGCCACGATGTCGCCGACCTACGGCGTCTACAGCGGTTTCGAGCTCTTCGAGCACATTGCCCTCCGGCCGGGCAGCGAGGAGTACCTCGACTCGGAGAAGTACCAGTACCGCCCGCGCGACTGGGAGCTCGCCCGCAAGCAGGCTCGCACGCTGGCCCCCTACCTCACCCAGCTCAACAGGATCCGCCACGCACACCCGGCCCTTCAGGACCTTCGCTCGCTGCACTTCCATGCGAGCGACAACCAGGACGTCATCGCCTACTCCAAGCGCGATGGCGACGACGTCGTCCTCGTCGTCTGCACCCTGGACCCCGGCCGCGAACGCGAGGCCACCGTCTACTGGGACCTTGCCGCCATCGGAATCGACGACTCCGAGCGATTCATCGCGCACGACCTCATTGCCGACGAGACCTGGACATGGGGTCGCGCGACCTACGTGCGCCTGCGACCATGGGAGCACGTCGCTCATATCGTGCACGCCCGCAAGATCTGACCACCGCACAGCATCGGAGCAGCAATGACGCAGACCCCCTCGACTCCTAACGCGGCACCAGTGCCGCAGGAGGTCTCGGTGCTCGACCTGGATCGGCTGGTCGACGGGTGGCATCACGATCCGCACTCCATCCTCGGCGGCCACGTCAACGGCGCCGTCACGACCATCCGCGTACTTCGCCCGAACGCGACCGGCGTCACGCTCGTCACGCCCGACGGGCGCATCCCGCTGACGCATGAGCACCGTGGCGTCTGGGTAGTGGCACTCGAGCGGGCCGACGTCCCGGAGTACTCGGTCGACGTGGAGTACGACGGCTCTGTCATCCCCGGCGACGACCCCTACCGGTTCCTCCCCACCCTCGGCGAGATCGACCTCCACCTGATCGGCGAGGGTCGCCACGAGCAGCTGTGGGAGGTACTCGGCGCCCACGTGCGCTCATATGCCACGGGGATCGGCGTGGTCAGCGGCGTCTCGTTCGCCGTGTGGGCGCCCAACGCCCAGGGCGTTCGCGTCAAGGGCGACTTCAACTTCTGGGACGGCACCGCCCACCCGATGCGGTCACTCGGATCGACGGGCATCTGGGAGCTGTTCATCCCGCGCATCGGCGACGGCACGATCTACAAGTTCCAGATCCTCGGACGTGACGGCGTGTGGCGCGAGAAGGCCGATCCGTTCGCGTTCGCGACCGAGGTGCCGCCAGCCACCGGCTCAGTCGTCTACACGTCCGACTACGCGTGGGAGGACGATTCGTGGCTGGGCGCCCGCCAGGAGGGCGACCAGCACAAGCGGCCGATGTCCATCTACGAGGTGCACCTCGGATCGTGGCGCGCCGGCCTGGACTACCGGCAGCTCGCGGTCGAGCTCGCCGAGTACGTGCGCGACACCGGCTTCACGCACGTGGAGTTCCTCCCCGTCTCGGAGCATCCCTACGGTCCGTCGTGGGGCTACCAGGTGACGTCGTACTTCGCGCCGACCTCTCGGTTCGGCACGCCGGACGACCTTCGCTACCTCATCGACACGCTGCACGCCGCTGGCATCGGCGTGCTCGTCGACTGGGTCCCTGCGCACTTCCCCAAGGACGAGTGGGCGCTGGCACGCTTCGACGGCACCCCTTTGTACGAGCATGCCGACCCGCGCCGTGGCGAACAGCCCGACTGGGGGACGTACGTCTTCGACTTCGGGCGCACCGAGGTTCGAAACTTCCTGGTGTCCAACGCGCTCTACTGGCTCGAGGAGTACCACGTAGACGGACTGCGCGTCGACGCCGTCGCGTCGATGCTCTACCTGGACTACTCGCGCAAGGACGGCGAGTGGTACCCCAACCAGTACGGCGGTCGCGAGAACCTCGAAGCAGTCGCGTTCCTGCAGGAGATGAACGCGACCGTCTACAAGCGCGTGCCCGGCGTGATCACGATTGCCGAGGAGTCCACGGCATGGCCGGGCGTCACGCGCCCCACCTTCCTCGGCGGCCTCGGCTTCGGCTTCAAGTGGAACATGGGCTGGATGCACGACACGCTGGACTACATCTCGCACGAGCCGATCCATCGGCAGTACCACCACAACGAGATGACGTTCTCCATGGTGTACGCCTACAGCGAGCACTTCATCCTGCCGATCTCGCATGACGAGGTCGTCCACGGCAAGGGGTCGCTCGCTGGGCGCATGCCCGGTGACCGCTGGCAGGAGCTCGCAAACCTGCGTGCGTACCTGGCTTTCATGTGGGCTCACCCGGGCAAGAAGCTGCTCTTCATGGGCTCGGAGTTCGCGCAGTCCGGTGAGTGGTCCAGCGAGCGAAGCCTCGACTGGTGGCTGCTGCAGTTCCCCGAGCACGCGGGCGTGCTGCAGACCGTCACGGATCTGAACGCCATCTACCGCGCGACCCCGGCGCTGTGGGCGCGCGACGACGACCCGGGCGGCTTCGAGTGGATCGATGCGAACGACTCCGGCTCGAATGCGTTCAGTTGGCTGCGCTGGGACGATCACGGCGGCTGCGTCGCGGTGGTCGTCAATCTGTCGCCCGTGCCGCGGGAGGACTACCGAGTCGGCTTGCCGATGGCGGGCCGCTGGAGCGAGCTGCTGAATACCGACGCCACCATCTACGGCGGCTCAGGGATGGGCAACCTCGGCGCAATCGAGGCCACGGACTCGTCGTGGCACGGCCGTCCGGCATCCGCGCAGATCGTGCTCCCGCCGATGTCGGCGAGCTACTTCCGCTACGACGGCTGACCCCACCCACCATCCTTCTTGTCGAGTGGTGAGGTGTGGCCGCTTCGGAGGTCCTCCGGGCGGCCACACCTCGCCGCTCGGCGGGAGTGGTGGGGCTAGAAGAGCGCGCTGGCGAGGGCGGTACGCGCCTTCGGCACGGCAGGATCGTCGCCGGCGAGCATGAAAAACTCGATCGCCCGCTGACGGGCTGCCTCGCGCTCATCTCCTGACGTCTGGCGCACCGCACCGATCACCAGCTCGAATGCCCGCGGCCAGTCGTTGCCGAGAGCGGCGAAGTCTGCCGCGAGCAACTGCTCCTGTGACGTCGATGCCGCCGTGATCGACGGCTCCGCCACAGCCTCGGTCCGGCCGTACAGACCCACGGTTGCCAGACCGGCCGCGGCATCCGCGTTGCTGGGATCGGACGCCAGCACGGTGCCATACGCGCGCTCGGCAGCAGCCCAATCCCCGGCCTCGATCGCGTCGAATGCCGCCTCGAACCGAGGATCGAGCGGTACCTCCGGAACCTCCGCCGGCTCCTCCTCCGACGGCTCGGCCGCGGAGGCGATGGTCCCGCTCACGCCCTGCTCGGCAGCGACCTTGAGCAGTTCGTCGATGACCTGCCGGATCTGCGCCTCCGGATAGGCGCCCTGGAAGAGCGGAACGAGCTGGCCGGCGACCACCGCGAAGACGGTCGGTATCGACTGCACCTCGAACGCCGTCGCGATCTGCTGTTCCTTGTCGACGTCGACCTTGGCCAAGATCCACCGGCCGCCGTCCTCGGCCGCCAGCTTCTCGAGGATGGGTGACAGCGTCTTGCAGGGCTCACACCATTCGGCCCACAGGTCCAAGACGATCGGAACCTTGTGCGAGCGGTCCATCACGTCGGCCTGGAAGGTCTCAGCGGTGGCGTCGAAGACGACGCCTGCGGGCGCGTCCGCCAGCGCTGCGGCGGCGCGCTCCTCGTTCTGGCGGGCAGCCGCGAGGGCGCCCAGGTCGACGGCCCCGCGGGCCGACATCGGGATGGAAGCCATGGCGGCATTCTCCCCTATCGAGACGCACCCCGCGCACGGGCCGTCGACGGCTAGCGGATCAGCCCGCGGTTGCGAAGGGTGCGCTGCCGGATCGGCGCGAAGATCACGCGCTCGACGAGGATGCCGACGGCCATGATCATTCCGATCGAACCGAGCACCAGAGCCATATCGCCGAGGGTGCGGCCCACGTCGAGCATCTGCCCGAGGCCCGGGCCGAGCGCCGGCGAGACGGCGATGAGCTCGGCTGCCATCAGCGAGCGCCAGGCGAACGCCCAGCCCTGCTCGAGACCGGCGAGGTATCCGGGCCAGGCCGCGGGCAGGACGATGTGCCACGACCGCATCCAGCCCTTGGCGCCGAGCACCTGCCCGGCGCGCAGGTAGATCGGCGGGATCTGGTCGATGCCGGCGATCAAGCCGTTCGCGATCGACGGTACGGCGCCCAGCAGCACGACGGTGTAGATCGTGGCGTCTGACAGGCCGAACCAGATGATCGCTGCGGGCACCCAGGCCACCGAGGGCAGCACCTGCAGTCCGGTGAGGATCGGGCCGAAGATCGCGCGCAGCTTCTGGTTCAGGCCGAGCGCGAGGCCGATCGGCGTCGCGACGATGAGGGCGATGATGAAGCCCTGCGCGGCACGCCTGATGCTGTTGAACGTCGACTGCCACAGGATCTGCTGCTCGGCCTGGTTCCACAGCGCATCCCAGACCTGACGCGGGCCGGGGATGATGTAGTCGGGTTGCAGCTGCACGTAGAAGACGATCTCCCAGATCAGGATGATCACGCCGATGGCGATGAGCGGCGAGAGTGCCCGCGCGAAGACGCTCTTGACGCTGGGCTTCGGATGGCCGCCAGTCTCGAGCGCGTCGAGGCCGGCCTCGAGGGCGCCCAGATCCGAGGTACGAGTGTTGACGGAGACGCTCTGCTCAGTTGGCATGGCGGATGATCTCCTGACGCAGCTCGTCGGTGATCTCACTGGCGAGGTTCGCCACATCGGGTGAGTCAAGTCGCCACGGCTCGTGGCCGCCGATGTTCCACTCGCGGATGATCTTGCCGGGCCGCGAGGACATCAGTAGCACCCGCTGGCTCAGGCGCACCGCCTCGCGGACGTTGTGCGTGACAAAGATGATCGTCATCCCGGTCTCGAGCCAGATGCGCGTGAGCTCCTCATGCAGCAGATCGCGGGTGATGGCATCAAGCGCCGCGAATGGTTCGTCCATCAGCAGGATGGACCGATCCTGGGCGAGCGCTCTGGCGATCGCCACGCGCTGACGCATGCCACCGGAGAGCTCATGGGGCCGCTGGTCGTAGGAACGCTCGAGGTGCACGAGCTCGAGGAGCTCCTTTGCTCGTGCCTTGCGCTGGCCGCGAGGAACGCCATTGAAGAGCAGTGCGAGCTCGACGTTCTTGCCCGCCGTGAGCCACGGCATGAGCGCCGCCTCCTGGAACATGAGCGTCGGCGCGCCCGACGTCTCGACGACTCCCGAGGTCGCGCTGTCGAGGCCGACGATGATGTTCAGCAGAGTGGACTTGCCGCAGCCGGACGCCCCGACGAGAGAGATGAACTCGCCAGGGCGCACAGCCAGGCTGACATCGTCGAGAACGATCGGGCCGTCGGTCACGTACTGCTTGACCACGTGCTCGATGCGGACAGCGAACTCGTGTTCACTGGACGTGTCGACTACTGGATGTGCGCCACTGGCGAGACTCATCTGATTCCTTCTTGTTGTTCCTTGCGTGGACCTACTGCCGGCCGAGTCCCGCCGCCGTGACCGCACGGGCGCTCGCAGCCTGGAGCACCTGGTTGAGCAGGCGCAGGTCGTAGATGCCGGCGAGCTTGTTCGGGCCGAGCGTCAGCAGGCCCGCGTTGACGGCGTCGTCAGCGCTCTTCTTCAGCGTCAACGGCAGCGGATCCCACGTGAAGCGCAGGTTCCCCCAGGACCTCGTGATCACGGCCTCCGGAAGCGGCTTACCCGTGGCAGCGGTGATCTGCTGCTGGACGACGTCCTTGGCCTTCTGCACATTGGCGGCGATGTACTTGATCGCGCTGTTGTTCGCCTGGAGGACGGAGCGCACCGTGCCGGGGTACTGGTTGAGGAACTTCTGCGAAGCGACGATGTCGGTCGTGACGAACTGTCCGCCGGGCCACAGTGACTTCTCGTCGAGGAAGACGCGGCCGCCACCCTCGAGCACGAGGCGGGATGCCCACGGCTCGGGAACCCAGGCTCCGTCGATGTCGCCCTTCTTGAACAGCGCGAGCGAGGTGGCGTTGTCAGTCGGCACCACCGTGACATCGCCGCCACCGGACGTGCTGGTCGACAGTCCGTTGTCCTTCAGCCACGAGCGAAGAGCGACGTCCTGAGTGTTGCCCAGTTGCGGACTGGCGATCTTCTTGCCCTTGAGCTGCGCCACGGTCGTGATGCTCGGCTTGGTGACGAACTGCACGCCACCGGACGTAGCGCCCGAGACGACGCGAAGGAGGGTGCCGCCGGTCGTGGTGTAGCCGGAGACCGAGGGGTTCGGGCCGATGTACGAGATGTCGATCGCGCCACCCTTCATGGCCTCGATGGCCGCCGGTCCGGCGTTGAACACCGTGTACTCGACCTTGGTGCCGTCCTTGCCGAGGAACGTCTCGAACAGGCGGAGCTGACGGGCGACGAGTGCCGGTGCATGCGTCACGTTGGCGAAGAAGCCGATGCGCACGACCGGGGCGGTCGGGAGCTTGGGCAGGCCAGCGGCCGGCTTCGCGGCCGGCGCCGGGGCCGCGTGCGCCGCCGGGGCGGCAAGGCCGGCGGTCAGGGCGAGTCCGACGATGCCGGCGAGGGCGGCCCGTCGGGTGAGGCGGATGCGGTTCATGGTGGCTCCTTGATTGGGAAGGGCGATCAGGTCAGGTGGTCGGTCTCGGTCGAGGGTGCGGCGTCACCCGACAGTCGCCGTGGGCGCCACGTGGGTACGGGTAGTGCCCCAGGCGCGTGTACTCCAGCGCCCGTTGCGTCGACTCGCATGCCATTTGACTTTCCCTTCTTTGCCTATCTTGTCTACAAGATTAGTAGTAATCTATCCGACCCTGGGGATCTGTCCAAATCGGGCGTGTCGGGGGTCCTTCCCGCGCACCACCGACGAATGGCGAGGGCGACACGGTGCTGGATCGAGCAGAGAACGCTGCCCCTCGACCACGGCGAGTCGCGGAGCAGCGGCGACGGGGAACCCGCGAGAATGCGGGGATGCACGTATCCGCCAAAGCCGACTATGGGATGCGCGCCCTGCTGGAGTTGGCGGCGGTGTATCAGGAGAGCCCGACCCGACTGGTCAAGGGCGAGGCGATCGCCACGGCCCAGGACATCCCCCTGAAGTTCCTCGAGGGGATTCTGCGGCAACTGCGCCAATCAGGAATCGTGGCCAGTCAGCGCGGGGCCGAGGGTGGATACCGACTCGACCGCGACCCCAAGGACGTCTCTATCGCCGATGTCGTGCGCGCGCTGGATGGCCCGCTCGCGGCGGTGCGCGGCCAGCGACCCGAGGACCTCGACTACGGCGGTGCCTCCGAGCACCTGCGCGAGGTGTGGATCGCCGTGCGGGCGTCGATGCGCCACGTCCTGGAGCACATCAGTCTCGCCGACGTGGCCTCCGGGACGCTCCCGCCGGCCGTCACAGACCTGCTGACCGAGCCGGGGGCCTGGCAGCGTCGCTAATCTCGGTCGCACGGACGATGCCCCGGGCGGTTTTCCCTGTTCGGGCGGTCAGGTGTCACAATGTGCACCGACGGAGTAGGAAATGCCTGGACCCGCCCCAACGGACGCCACTCCGGCGAACTAAGGAGACCCGATGCGCACACGATCCCTGACCCGGGCCGGAATCGGCCTGGCCATCGCCGCCGTGGCCGTCACGTCACTGGGCGCCTGCTCCTCGACGTCCGGCTCGTCGTCTGCTGCTGCATCACCCGTGAGCATCAGCGGAACACCGGTCAACACGAACGACGACCTGACCGCCCTCTGCAAGCAGATCGTCGAGCAGAAGCTCACGCTCGACGCGGCCAACGCCCTCGCGGAGGCGAACGGCAACACCACTCGCGTCATCAAGAAGGACGGCGAGGACTTCCCGGCCACCACCGACTTCATCGAGACCCGGCTCAACTTCGCCGTGGACGCGGACGTCGTGACCGCCTGCACCGTCGGCTAGGGCCGGCTGAGCAGCCTGTCCACCAATGCCGCGGCGGCCGAGTAGGCGTCACCACGGCCATCGGCCACGGCGAGCGCAGCCTCGTTCAGGGCGGCGCCATTGGCGCCGCGGGTCAGGCGCGAGCGCACCGTCCCCAGGGCGATGGCCTGGATCTCATCGCTTGCCCGCTTGAGGCGCCGGCTCTGGAGTTCTCCGCTGCGGGCGAGCCAGGCGCCATGCTCGTCGATCGCGGTGACCAGCGCACCGATCCCCTCCCCCGACGACGCGACCGTCTTCAGGACCGGCGGGATCCAGCCGTCGGCTGAGCGGTCCCCCAGGCTGATCATGTTGCGCAGTTCGCGGACCGTCGAGTCGGCGCCGTCACGGTCGGCCTTGTTGACCACGAAGATGTCACCCACCTCGAGGATCCCCGCCTTCGCCGCCTGGATGCTGTCGCCCATTCCCGGCGCGAGCAGGACGAGCGTCGTGTCAGCCGCCGCTGCGACCTCCACCTCGGACTGCCCGACGCCCACCGTCTCGATGAGCACGACGTCGAATCCTGCATGCTCCAGCACCCGCAAGGCCTGCGGCGTCGTTGCCGAAAGCCCGCCGAGATGTCCCCGCGAGGCCATCGAGCGGATGAAGACGCCGTCGTCCGTTGCGTGCTCCTGCATCCGGATGCGATCCCCGAGCAGCGCACCGCCGGAGAACGGTGACGACGGGTCGACTGCCAGCACGCCCACGCGATGCCCGGTGGTGCGCAGCGCCGAGATCAGCGACGAGGTCGTGGTCGACTTGCCGACCCCCGGCGCACCGGTGATGCCGATCACCCTTGCCGTTCCAGCGGACTCGGCGAGTGAACGCATCAGCGCCGGCACTTGGTCTGCGCCGTTCTCGACGAGCGAGATCAGGCGCGCGATGTCGCGGGTGCGACCGTCACGGGCACCGGCAATCAGCGCATCAAGGTCCATGTGCGAATGCTCGTCGGTCAGGCCGAGGGAACGCGGACGAGCAGGGCGTCGCCCTGGCCCCCGCCACCGCAGAGCGCTGCTGCGCCGATCCCGCCACCGCGCCGCTTCAACTCGAGCGCGGCGTGGAGCACGATGCGGGCTCCCGACATGCCGACGGGGTGACCGAGGGCAATAGCGCCGCCGTTGACGTTGACGATGTCCTCGTCGACGCCGAGGGCGCGCATGGACACGATGCCGACGGCAGCGAATGCCTCGTTGATCTCGAACAGGTCCACATCGGAGACCGCGATGCCCTCTTTCTCGCATGCACGCTTGATCGCGTTCGCCGGCTGCTCCTGCAAGGACGCGTCGGGTCCGGCCACGACTCCGTGCGAGCCGATCTCCGCAAGCCAGTCGAGCCCGAGTTCCTCCGCCTTGGCCTTGCTCATGACAACGACGGCGGCCGCGCCATCGGAGATCTGGGACGCGCTGCCCGCGGTGATGGTGCCGTCCTTCGCGAAGGCCGGGCGCAGCTTGCCGAGGGACTCGGTTGTCGTGTCGGCCCTGATCCCCTCGTCGGCACTGACGACGATCGGGTCGCCCTTGCGCTGGGGAACCGTGACGGGTGCGATCTCCTCGTCGAAGACTCCGGCGGCCTGCGCTGCTGCCGCGCGCTGGTGCGAGCGCGCCGAGAAGGCGTCCTGATCCTCGCGAGTGAGGTCGAACCGGGTGTTGTGCCGCTCAGTGGCCTCCCCCATCGGCAGTTCGTCGAACGCGCATGTCAGCGCATCGAAGGCCATGGCATCGACCATCGTCCAGTCGCCGTACTTGACGCCCTCGCGCGAGCCGACGAGCAGGTGCGGAGCGTTGGTCATCGACTCCATTCCGCCAGCGACGACGATCTCGAACTCGCCTGCGCGAATGAGCTGATCGGCCAGCGCGATCGCGTCAATGCCGGACAGGCACACCTTGTTGATGGTGAGCGCCGGGACGTCCATCGGGATGCCGGCCTTGACCGCAGCCTGGCGGGCGCTGATCTGTCCGGCGCCGGCCTGGATGACCTGGCCCATGATCACGTAGTCGACCTGCTCGGGAGCGACGCCGGCCCGCTCCAGCGCGGCCTTGATCGCGACACCGCCGAGATCGGCTCCGCTGAAGGTCTTCAGGGACCCCTGCAGGCGACCCATAGGCGTACGGGCCCCCGCGACGATGACCGAACCGTTCGAGAAGGACATTCCAACTCCCAACCGAGGCGACGTTGATGACAACATACTGCCCATGACTTCGCTGCTGACGCGCATCGACCACGTAGGAATAGCCGTTCCCGACCTGGACGTCGCCATCGAGTTCTACGGGCGGACGTTCGGCCTCGAGGTCGTGCACGAAGAGGTCAACGACCGGCAGGGAGTTCGGGAGGCGATGCTCGCCGTCGGGGACTCAGGATCCTGCATCCAGCTCCTTGCCCCGCTCACCGCGACCTCCACCATCGCGAAGTTCCTGGACAAGTCCGGTCCGGGCATCCAGCAGATCGCCTACGGGGTCGACGACATCGAGGCGGCCAGCACGCAGCTTCGCGAGGCCGGCGTCCGGCTGCTGTTCGAGACGGCCCAGGTCGGCACCGCAGGATCGCTGACGAACTTCTGCCACCCCAAGGACTGCGGAGGCGTCCTCGTAGAGCTCGTGCAGGCAGCGCCCGGGCACGCGTGAGCCTGCCCGCCGTCGACTTCCCGGACGTCACGGTCCTCGGCTGGACCCCCACCGACCAGCAGTGGACGGCCTTCGTGGCGGTCCTGGTCGGCGCCGCGGCGGCGGTCGTCGTCCTGTCTGTCATGCGGAAGGCCCGCAAGGTCGTCCTCGGCGCAGTGCTCACGGCCGTCGTGGTCTTCGTCTGGGCCCGGTACGTCCGCTAGCCCGTCTGGCAGACTGAAAACCCGCACCAGCCCCGAACGGAGCCACCATGACTCAGGCGATGGACCAGATCCGCGACGCCATCCTCGCCGATGCCTCGTCCGACGACTTTGCGGCGCTCGCGATCCCCGCCTCCTACCGGGCGATCACGATCCACAAGGACGAGGAGGCGATGTTCGAGGGCGTCCCGTCCCGCGAGAAGGACCCGCGCAAGTCCATCCACCTCGACGACGTGCCGGTTCCGGTCCTCGCTCCCGGCGAGGCACTGATCGCCGTGATGGCGTCGAGCATCAACTACAACACGGTGTGGTCGAGCATCTTCGAGCCGGTGTCGACGTTCGGTTTCCTCGAGCGTTACGGCCGCACGCACGCCGACGCCAAGCGGCATGACCTGCCGTACCACGTGATCGGCTCGGACGCGGCCGGCGTAGTCCTGCGCGTGGGTCCGGGTGTCAACGCGTGGAAGCCGGGCGACAAGGTCATCGCGCACTGCCTCAGCGTGGAGCTGGAGTCGCCGGCGGGACACAACGACACGATGATGGATCCGGAGCAGCGCATCTGGGGCTTCGAGACGAACTTCGGTGGCCTTGCCGAGCTCGCGGTCGTGAAGTCCAACCAGCTGCTGCACAAGCCCGCCCACCTGACGTGGGAGGAGGCTGCCACACCCGGGCTCGTCAACTCCACGGCCTATCGCCAGCTCGTGTCCCGCAACGGCGCGGGGATGAAGCAGGGCGACATCGTCCTCATCTGGGGTGCGTCCGGCGGCCTCGGCGCCTACGCGACCCAGTACGCACTGAACGGGGGCGCGACTCCGGTGTGCATGGTGTCCAGCCCGGAGAAGGCCGAGCTCGTCCGCTCGATGGGTGCCGAGCTGATCATCGACCGCAACGCAGAGGACTACAGGTTCTGGAAGGACGAGCACACCCAGGACCCCAAGGAGTGGCAGCGGTTCGGCAAGCGCATCCGTGAGCTCACCGGCGGCGACGACGTCGACATCGTCTTCGAGCATCCCGGACGCGAGACCTTCGGTGCCTCGGTCTACGTCGCCCGCAAGGGCGGCACCATCGTCACCTGCGCGTCGACGAGCGGGTTCATGCACGAGTACGACAACCGCTACCTGTGGATGAACCTCAAGCGGATCATCGGCAGCCACTTCGCCAACTACCGCGAGGCCTTCGAGGCCAACCGGTTGATCTCCCGCGGCATGATCCACCCGACTCTTTCGAAGAGCTACCCCCTCGACCAGGCCGGCCAGGCAGCGTTCGAGGTGCACCGCAATCTGCACCAGGGCAAGGTCGGCGTACTGGCCCTGGCCCCGATCGAGGGCCTGGGTGTGACGAATCCGGAGCTGCGTGCGCGGCATATCGGCGAGATCAACCGATTCCGCGATACCTGAGCACTTCCGTCACTCACGTAGCATGTGCGCGTGAGCGCGTCGCCCATCGGCACCCAGGGAGTGCCGTGGACCCTCGATCAGGGGCGTCCCAAGGGCGAGATGGGATACCTCCCCGGACTTGACGGGGTCCGGGCCCTGGCCGTGATTGGCGTGCTGTTCTACCACGCCGATCTGGTGTGGATGAAGGGCGGATTTCTCGGCGTCGACGTGTTCTTCGTGCTGTCGGGCTTCCTCATCACCTCGCTGATACTCGAGGAGTTCGACCGGTCGGGGAAGATCGACTTCGCCAAGTTCTACCTCGGCCGTGCCCGCCGACTCCTGCCGGCCGTCCTGCTGATGCTGGCCGTGGTCGCGGTTGCCGCAGCCATCTTCTATCGCGACGTCGCCTCGCAGGTGAAGGCCGACTCCATCGCCTCGTTGTTCTACGTGAACAACTGGTGGTACATCTTCAGCAGCCAGTCCTACTTCGAGTTCATCGGCCGGCCGCCGATGCTCAAGCACCTGTGGTCGCTCTCGGTCGAGGAGCAGTTCTATTTCATCTGGCCGGCGGTGGCGTACCTGCTCGTGAAGCGCTGGGCCCGCCGCGGCGTGCGCCTCGTTGCGCTGGCCGTCGCCATCGCATCGACCGTGTGGATGATCTCGCTCTCGATCATGAACGGCTTCCCCGACTTCGCCGATCCCAGCCGGGCGTACTTTGGCACGGACTCGCACTGCATGGGACTGCTCATCGGTGCGGCAGTTGCGACCGCGTGGCGACCTGGGCGCCTGCGCAAGGACGTGGCACCGAGCGCGAAGTGGATCATCACCGGCACCGGCGTTGCGGCCCTGTTGGGCGTCCTCTACTTCTTCTTCTTCGTCGGCGAATACACCACGTGGCTGTACCGCAGCGGCGGCTTCCTCGTGCTGTCGGTGATCGTGGCAGCGCTCATCGCCATGGCCACCCATCCGGCATCGCCACTTGGTCCCTGGCTCGGGACGCAGCCCCTGCGCTACATCGGCCAGCGCTCGTACGGGCTGTACCTGTGGCACTGGCCCATATTCATGGTCACGCGGCCCAATCTCGACGTGCCGATCGACGGGCCGCTGCTGTTCGCCTTCCGCCTAGCACTCACGTTCGGCATCGCCGAGCTCAGCTTCCGATTCTTCGAGATGCCGATCCGTCGGGGTGCCATCGACCGGTGGGTGAAGGCTTGGCGGACGTCCGAGGGCGCCGAGCGGACCCAGCGGACCCAGCGGGGCGTGCTGGCCATCGCCGGCACCGTGATCGGCGTCATCGTGCTCGGCGCGGCGCTTGCCACGGCGCCGGCGCCAACGGCCGCTGCCGGCCTGCCAGCCGACGTCGCGCAGGCCATGGGTATCGCCAGCGGCGGGCCCACCGAGGTCGCGCTGGGCGATGCCGAGAACTCCGGTGCCGCGTCATCAGCTCCCAGCGCCTCCGCGAAGCCCTCGGCCAGCGCATCGCCGACGATCGCCGGACCAGGCGATGCCAACCGGAACGGCCGCATGAGCGGTGTCGGCGACTCGGTGATGCTCGGTGCGCGGAGCACCCTCAAGGACGTCATCCCGGGCTCGAAGATCGACGCCGCGGTGTCCCGCTTCCCCGGCGCCTTCATCGGCAGGTTGAAGCGCTACGTGGCGAAGGACCAGCTCGCACCCGTCGTGGTGCTCCATCCTGGGACCAACGGCGTCCTGCCCGAGCCGATGATGCGCCAGATGCTCGACGTCCTCAAGGACACTCCGCGTGTGGTCGTCGTCAACGACAACATGCCGCGCTCATGGCGCAATCCCAACAACGACGTCATCGACAAAGTCGTGCCCGACTACCCCAACGCCGTGATAGCCGACTGGTACGGGGCGTCCAAGGACCATCCTGAGTACTTCGTCTCCGACGGCGTCCACTTGACGTCGAAGGGCGCCAGGGCCTACGCCAAGCTGATCAAGAAGAAGGGCGGCCTCTAGCCCCAGCGGCGAACCCCACGAGCGCGCCCGCGACCACATCCGGTCGCTCGACGTTCGCCAGGTGCCCGGCGCCCTCGACGGCGACCAGTCGGGCCCCACGAAGGCAGGCGAGCATGAGGTCCTGCTCCGCACGCGGGCTGAGCGCATCCTCTACGCCCCAGACGATCAGCGCCGGGACGTCCAGGCCGGAAAGGGCCTCCTGCGAGTCAGGTCTGCCGGCCATCGCCCGCTGGTACCAGGCGACGGTTGATGCCGAGGCCGACTCAAGCCAGCGGCGCACCGTCTCGACGACTTCAGGACGCTCCTGCCGAGACGTGTCCCCCAGCAGCCCGGGCAGCACCGCCTGCTCGAGGATCCGTGCCGTATCGTCAGGCGACTCCTCGCACAGTCGCGCCAACCGCTCACGGTTTTCGCGAGCCGCGTCGCTGTCGGCCGTCGCCTTGGTGTCGCACAGCGCAACACCGGCGATCAACGATGGACGCAGCCGCGCGATCGTCATCGTCAGGTAGCCGCCCAAGGAGATGCCGCCGACCACGCAGCGGTCGATGCCCCGCTCGTCGAGCATGTGGAGCAGCGCACCAGCAACGGCGTCGAGGGACGGGGCGCTTTCGAGCAGGGGCGAGGCCCCGAAGCCGGGTAGGTCCGGCACGAGCACTCGCCAGCCAGCGATCGCCAGTGCCTCGGCCTGCGGCCGCCACATCGAGCCATCGCACGGGAAGGCATGCAGCAGGACGAACGCCGGGCCTGATCCGAGGTCGACGACGTGCAGGTTGGGACTCATATGTCGCTCCAACGGTCCATCGGTCCACTCCACTCGGTCGGCAGCGGGCTCATCTCCGGCGTCACGGTCGCGACGACGCCGTCGAGGACGATCTTGACGAACCGCTCCCCCACCCACAGGTGCTTCGCGCCATCGACGGCCACGATCCGCGCCTGAGGCACCAACGAGAAGCGCTCAAGGGCTTCCACGGGTTGGAGGTAGTCGTCGAACTCGGGCACGAACGCCACGACCGACCGCCCGGACGATGCCCAGTCGCGCAGATCGTCGTCCGTCGAGAAGCGAAGCGGCGGGGACAGCAGGATGGCGCCGACCACCGGGTCGAGGTTGCCGTGCTTCAGGACCACGTCGGTCCCGAACGACCAGCCGAGCACCCACGGATCGGGAAGGCCCCGACGCACCACCTCGTCGATGGCTGCCTTCAGGTCGAGCCCCTCGCCGCGCCCCTCGTCGAAGTGCCCCTCGCTCGTGCCGGCGGCACTGGTGGTGCCGCGGGTGTTGAAGCGCAGTACGGCGACCTCGGCCAGTGCGGGAAGCCGCCAGGCCATCTTCCGCAGGACGTGGCTGTCCATCATGCCGCCGTGCGTGGGCAGTGGATGGACGCACACGATGGTGGCCCGCGGGTCGGCCTGCATCGGCAGCGCGAGCTCGCCGACGAGCCTCAGCCCGTCGGCCGTCTGCAGGTGGAGGGGATCGCGCCGGGCCGGCAGTACCGAGTTCGCCACGATCGGCTGAGGATGGGTCATCAACGTCCTCGCGGGCCCCGACGATCACGCGCCGCCCAGCAGGGCGTGTGCCAGTGGCGTCGGTGCTCGAGACCCTTGGGATCCTCGGCGGGGAACGCCACCGTGTGCGGGGTCGCGGGCCTGATCTCCTGGTCGCACCCGGGGCACCGGTAGGCCTTGGTCGCCGCCGATCCGGTCACCTTCTGCACGATCCACTCCCCATCGGGGTGCACCTCGACCGTGCGACTGGCGTACGTCGGCCCCAACTCCTTGGTTTCCTCGGGACGGCGCCGGTTCTTACGACCCATCAGGTGTAGACCCGGAAGCCCCGACCGGTCTTGCGGCCCAGGTAGCCCGCGGTGACGAGGTGCTCCAGACGCGGAGTCGGCGCGAAGCCGGGCTCGCGGAACTCCCGGTAGAGGGTCTGCTGGATGGCGAGGGAGACGTCCAGGCCCACCACGTCGAGCAGCTCGAACGGCCCCATCGGGTAGCCGCAGCCCTTCTTCATCGCCAGGTCGATGTCGTCGGCGCTGGCGTAGTTCGCCTCGAGCATCCGCACGGCGTCGTTCAAGTACGGGAAGAGCAGGGCGTTCACGATGAAGCCGGCGCGGTCGCCGCACTCCACTGGGTGCTTGTTGATCTCGCGGCAGATACGCACGGCGGTCTGCGTCACGTCCGGCGCCGTCGACACGGTCGACACGACTTCGACGAGGCGCATGAGCTGCGCGGGGTTGAAGAAGTGCAGCCCAACGACGTCCTGTGGGCGCTTGGTCACCGCACCGAGGTCGATGACCGGCAGGCTCGACGTCGTGGTCGCCAGGATCGCGCCGGGCTTGCAGTACTCGTCCAGCTCGCGGAAGAGGGCCGTCTTCGCGCCGAGGTCCTCGACGATCGCCTCGACCACCAGGTCGACGTCGCGCAGTGACTCGGCCATCGTCTCGCCCGTGACCCGGCCCAGCGCGGCGACCCGCTCCTCGTCGGTGAGCTTGCCCTTCTCGACAGCCTTCGCGAGGGACTTGGTCATCCGCTCGGTCACGGCGGCGACGCCTTTCTCGGTTCGCGCCACGAAGGTCACGGCGAACCCCGCCTTGGCGAAGACCTCGACGATTCCCGACGCCATCGTCCCGGAACCGACCACGCCGACCTTGGAGACCGATCGGCCGAGCGGATGGCTCGCATCGCTGACCGCCGGCTCGACTGCATCCGTGACGACCGGCGACCCCGGTGCCTCGTAGGCGTAGAAGCCGCGACCGCTCTTGCGACCGCGCAGGCCGGCGGTGACCATCTGCTTGAGGATCGGGCTCGGCGCGTGCAGCCGGTCGCGTCCCTGCCGGTACATCGTGTCAAGAATCTCGTAGGCGGTGTCGAGTCCGATCAGGTCCAGCAGCATGAGCGGGCCCATCGGGTATCCGCACCCCAGGCGCATGGCCGCGTCGATGTCCTCGCGAGTGGCGTACCGCGACTCGAACAGCGAGACCGCGTGATTGAGGTAGCCGAACAGCAGCGCGTTGGCGATGAAGCCCGCGCGGTCCTCGACGACCACGGGCTCCTTCTGCAGCGATCGGGCGAACTCGACCGCCGCATCGATCGTGTCCTGCGCAGTGACGACCGTGCGGACGATCTCGACGAAGGCCTGCACTGGCGCGGGGTTGAAGAAGTGGATGCCGACGACGTGCGCCGGACGCGTTGTGGCCACCGCAATGTCGGTGACCGACAGGGACGACGTGTTGGTCGCGAGGATCGCATTCTCGTTGACCACCTCGTTGAGCCGCCCGAAGATGACCTTCTTCAGTTCCAGGCTCTCCGAGACGGCCTCGATGACGAGGTCGGCATGGGCCAGGGCCGTCATGTCCGTGGTGAAGGTGACCTGCGCGAGGAGCTCGGTCTGCGCCTCCTCGGTGAGCTTGCCGCGCGTGACCGCTCGGGACGTCGAGCCCACGATCGAGGCCCGGCCCTTCTCCAGCTCGGCCTCGCCGCTCTCCACCGCGACGACGCGGTAGCCATTGCGCGCCACCACTTCGGCAATGCCCGCACCCATGGTGCCGAGGCCGATGACGCCAACCGTCGTGATGGTCATGTCCGATGTCCTCCACCGTGTCGTCGACGTCTCCCGCCGGCCTTCCGAGCCTATCTGGAGGCATCCTCCAGACGAGGGGCGCATGTGCCCGGCAGCGAGCGCCGCGATGGGGAATGATCGCCCCATGTCCGAAGCATCAGGACCCCGGATGGCCCGCCTGTGCAGGTCGATTGCGACCCTCGCACTGACGGCTGTCGGCGTCGCCCTCCTGGTGACGGGCGTGGCGCCATCAGCCTCCGCAGCGAGCGCCGGCGATGCCGCCCAGCAGCTGGCCGACACCTACGCCCCGTTGGTCGTCGTGCGCAAGCAGGAGGCCGCGTGCGGCGAAGGCGAGCCCTACCTGCCCACCCCGGTCGACACCGTCCTGGGCAACTCCGACGTCGTACTCAAAGGGCCCCATGGCGAGTCGATCACGGCGCCTACCGCCGCCGACCTCGCGGGCAAGGGCGACGGCTGGTACCTGGACCTGCCGGGCAACCCGCTCGATCCAGGATGCACGTACGAGAAGTGGTTCGCGAAAGCGTCGGCCGACAAGCAGCCCACCGTGTACGCACGCATCGGCACCGACCCGGACCACCCCGGCATGCTGGCCCTGCAGTACTGGTTCTTCTGGACGTACAACGACTGGAACGACAAGCACGAGGGCGACTGGGAGATGATCCAGCTGCTGTTCGCCGCGGAGACGCCGACACAGGCCATGGCGATCGGCCCGAGCAGCGTCGCGTACGCCCAGCACGAGGGCTCGGAGACGTCGGACTGGGGCGATGAGAAGGTCCTGAAGCAGGACTCGCACGTCGTCGTGTACCCGGGCCAGGGCTCGCACGCGGCGTACTACACGCAGGCGCAGTGGTTCGGAAAGAGCGCCGCGGCCGGGTTCGGATGCGACAGCACGCAAGCCGCGGGAAGCCTGGTCACCCCCAAGGTCGTGTTGGTCCCCGACGACGCGACCGGTGACTTCGGGTGGCTGACCTTCACCGGCAGGTGGGGGCAGAAGGCACCGTCCTTCAACAACGGGCCGACCGGCCCGAACACCAAGACGCAATGGCTCCACCCAGTGACGTGGCAGGTGGAGGAGGGTCGGGCCGGAGCTGTCGCACTCCCCGTCGTGGGCGGCCCGGCCGTGGAGTCGTTCTGCTCCCTGACCGCAGCTGGGTCCCTGCTGTTCATCAAGGTCCTCGACCGGCCCATCCTCGTGATCATCCTTGTTGTCTCGCTTCTCGCACTGATCGTCGGCCTGGTCCTCGCGACGGCGTGGCGACACGGTGACGACCATCAGCCGGACCGCGAGCGGCGCGCGGGCCAGGTCGTCACGGCCTCGATGGAACTGCTGGGCAGGCACGTGCGTGGACTGTGGCCGATCGTCCTGGTCATCGGCCTGTCCACCGCAGGCGCCCTGGCCCTGCAGCGGCTGGCACTGCACCGCCGCCCGTCCGACGACCTCACCGACGTCAATGGGGTGGCGAACCGGCCACTCGCGGTCCTGCTGGTCATCGTCATCTCGATCGCACTGGCGCCGGTCATCGCCGTGCTGCTCACGGCCACCTGTCGCGTCATCGAGAACATCGCGCGCGACCGCGCTGCCACGCCGTGGCAGGCGATGGCGCTGGCTGTCCGGAAGCCGACGGCGGCCCTCGTCCAGCTGTCGCTCTACATCGTGGTGACCGCGTTCGCGTCGTCGCTGTACCTGCTGCCGGTGGCACTTCTGCTCATCTCCTTCTTCGCCGTGTCGATGCCGGCGGCAGTGGTGGAGGAACTCGGATTCGTGGCCGCCTTCAAGCGCAGTGCACGACTGACGAACGGTCGGCACTGGCGGGCGATCTTCCTCAGCGCCCTCCTCATCTGGATCGGCTTCAGCCTGCCCGGCGCCGTCGGCGGGGTGATGCTGCTCCTTACCGGGTGGCCGTTCTGGATCACGAACGTCGTGGTGATCGTGCTGAGCGCGATCCTGCTGCCGTTCTCCGCCATCGGCCTGACGCTGCAGTTCTACGACTTCCGCCAGGAGCACGCCCGCGACCACGCTCTCGCGGGCTAGAAGAGGCGGAGGCCCGGGTCGTCGGTGCCCTTCAGCGCGTCATAGTCGAGCACGAGGCAACGGATCCCCCGGTCCTCGGCAAGGACCCGCGCCTGCGGCTTGATCTCCTGGGCCGCGAACACTCCCGCCACCGGTGCCAGCAGTGGGTCGCGGTTCAGCAGGTCCAGGTAGCGCGTCAGCTGCTCGACCCCGTCGATCTCCCCGCGCCGCTTGATCTCCACCGCCACGGTTCGCCCGTCCGCGTCCTTGCACAACAGGTCCACCGGGCCGATGGCCGTCGGGTACTCCCGTCGCACCAGTGACCAGCCGTCGCCGAGGACGCTCACGTGCAGGGCGAGGAGCCGCTGCAGATGAGCCTCGACGCCGTCCTTGACCAGTCCGGGATCGACACCCAGCTCGTGGTCGGAGTCGTGGATGACCTCGTGCAGCGAGATCACCAACTGCTCCCCCGCCTTGTTCTCCACGGTCCAGATCTCGACGATCCCATCCGCATCGGACGCGACGATCCGCGTGGTGCACGGGGGGCTCATCCAGTTGAGCGGCTTGTAGGAGCCTCCGTCGGAATGGATGAGCACCGAGCCGTCGGCCTTCATCATGATCACGCGATTGGACTCAGGCAGGTGCGCGGTCAGCCGGCCCACGTAGTCCACGGAGCACCGGGCCACGACTATTCGCACGCAACGCAGCGTAACGACAGGCGTCCCGAACCACGACCATGCCATGATCGTGCGGTGGGCGAAACAGCGGTCAGCGTCGAGAACGTCCGCAAGCGCTATGGGGACCTGTGGGCGCTCGACGGAGCCAGCTTCCACATCGATTTCGGCGAGTGCTTCGCCCTGCTCGGGCCCAACGGCGCCGGCAAGACCACCGTGACCGAGATTCTCGAGGGCTACCGCCACCGCGATTCCGGGACCGCATCCGTGCTTGGCCAGGACCCCGAACACGGCGACCGCGCATGGCGTTCGCAGATCGGGATCGTCCTGCAGTCCGATCGCGACCTGGGCGATCTCACGGTCGCCGAGGCCGTCGAGCACTTCACCGGCTACTACGCGAATCCGCGGGACCCCGCCGACGTGATCGCTGCCGTCGGCCTGACGGAGAAGGCGAAGTCGCGCAACGAGAAGCTGTCCGGAGGCCAGCGCCGTCGGCTCGACGTGGCGCTCGGCATCATCGGACGACCACGCGTGCTCTTCCTCGACGAGCCCACCACCGGCTTCGACCCCGAGGCGCGTCGGGAGTTCTGGACGCTCATTGAAGGGCTCAAGGCCGAGGGCACGACGATCCTGCTGACGACGCACTACCTCGAGGAGGCCGAGCACCTCGCCGACCGCGTGGCGATCATCTCCCGCGGGAAGGTGCTGGCGTGCGACACCCCGACGCTCTTAGGAGGTCGCGAGCGCAGCAGCGCACGGGTCTCGTGGATGCAGGACGGGATCCGCGTCGAGAGCCAGACGATGGACCCGACGCGCGCTGTGATTGACCTCGCAGAGCGGTTCGGCAGCGAGATCCCGGGGCTCGAGATACACCGCGAGACACTCGAGGACGTGTACCTGAGCCTGCTACAGGACGACCGCTACGTCGAAGGTGGTGACAGCGAATGACGACTGCCACCGCGGCGCCGCGCCTCCCGAGCACGCTCGCCATCGGACGGCGTCGCGTGTCGATCGAGCTCAAGCAGTTCTTCCGCGACCGGAACTCGGCAGTCTTCAACTTCGCCTTCCCGATGGTGCTGCTCATCATCTTCGGGTCGGTCTTCGGCGGTCAGAACATCGCTCCGGACATCACGTTCGCGCAGTACTTCGTTGCGGGCATGATCGCCTCAGGCGTGCTGTACACGTCCTTCCAGAACCTGTCCATCGCCATCCCGCTCGAGCGTGAGGACGGCACGCTGAAGCGGCTGCAGGGCACGCCGATGCCCAAGGCGTCCTACTTCGTGGGGAAGATCGGGACGGTGTTCGTGGCGTACACCGCCCAGGTCGTGATCCTCATCGTCGTGGGTGTGCTCTTCTACGGGATCCAGCTGCCGAGTACCGCCTTGCAGTGGTTCACATTCCTCTGGGCCAGCGTGCTGGGCCTGATCGGCTGCACGCTCCTGGGGATCGCCTTCTCGGTCGTGCCCAAGACCGGCCGCGGCGCCTCTGCCGTCGCCACCCCGATCGTTCTCGTGCTGCAGTTCACGTCAGGCGTCTTCTTCGTCTTCACGCAGTTGCCCCACTGGATGCAGGTCTTCGCCTCGATCTTCCCGCTGAAATGGCTGGCGCAGGCGATGCGCAGCGTGTTCCTTCCCGAGTACGCGGCAGCGATGGAGCCGGCCGGCAACTGGGAACTCCCGATGTGCGCGTTCATGCTCGCGTTGTGGTGCGTGATCGGGCTGGTGCTGTCGATCCTGTTCTTCCGGTGGACGCCGCGCGGGTCGAACTGACACCCGCTCAGGGCTTCGGTGCGAGCCCTCGTGAGGCGCGGACGACATCGACGACGCGGCACATGATGGCGTTGGCGTCGTAGTCCTTCGGGGTGAACACGGCGGCCACACCGCGCTGCTTCAGCCACTCCGCGTCAGCCTCCGGGATGATTCCGCCGACGACAACGGGCACCTCGTCGAGACCGTGAGCGCGCAGGCCCTCGACCACGGCGGGCACGAGCTCACGATGCGAGCCGCTGAGGATCGACAGCCCCACCACGTCGACGTCCTCGGCCACTGCCGCCGCGACGATCTCCTCAGGCGTCAGGCGGATGCCCTGGTAGACGACCTCGAAGCCGGCATCGCGGGCACGGACGGCGATCTGCTCCGCGCCGTTCGAGTGACCGTCCAGCCCGGGCTTGCCCACCAGGAAGCGCAACGGTGCGCCCAGCTCGTCAGCCGTCGCCGTTACCGCCTCCCGTGCTGCTGTGAGCCCTGCGCCCGAGGACTCGATGCCGATTGCCCCGGACACTCCCGTGGGTGCGCGGAACTCACCGAAGACTTCGCGCAGTGCGCCAGACCACTCGCCGGTCGTGACGCCCGCACGCGCGCACCGAAGGGTCGCGTTCATGAGGTTCGCCGACGTGGCCGCGGTGGCGCGCAGCTCCACGAGCGACGAGGCCACCTCTGCGGCGTCGCGACCCGCGCGCCAGCGCTGAAGGTCGTCGATGGCCTGCTGCTCCACGGCGGGGTCGACGGACTGGATCGCCGCGTCGAGGTCCGCTATCAGCGGGTTCGGCTCAGTCGTGGTGAACGCGTTGACACCGACGACGATGTCGTCACCCGCCTCGATGCGCGCGCGACGCCTCGTGTGCGACCGCACCAGTTCGGACTTCATGTAGCCGCTCTCGACGGCTGCGACCGCACCGCCCATCCCGAGGACACGCTCGAGCTCGGCGGTCGCGCCGTCGATCAACTCCTCCACCAGCTGCTCCACGACCACGGAGCCGGCGAACAGGTCGTCGTACTCCAGCAGGTCGCTCTCGAAGGCGAGCACCTGCTGCATCCGCAGCGACCACTGCTGGTCCCACGGCCTGGGCAGCCCGAGTGCCTCGTTCCATGCGGGCAGCTGGACGGCTCGAGCACGGGCATCCTTCGACAAGGTGACTGCCAGCATCTCCAGCACGATGCGCTGCACGTTGTTCTCGGGCTGCGCCTCGGTGAGCCCCAGCGAGTTCACCTGCACGCCGTAGCGGAAGCGCCGCTGGCGGGCGTCGTCCACCCCGTAGCGCTCTCGGGCGATCTCGTCCCACATGCGCGCCATCGCGCGCATCTTGCACATCTCCTCCACGAAACGGACTCCCGCGTTCACGAAGAAGGACATCCGCGCGACGACCTCGCCGAATCGCTCGGGCGACACCTGGCCGGAGTCGCGCACCGCATCGAGCACGGCGATGCCGGTGGCCATCGCGTAGGCGATCTCCTGGACGGGCGTCGCGCCTGCCTCCTGCAGGTGGTAGCTGCAGATGTTGATCGGGTTCCACTTAGGGACATGCGAAACCGTGAACGCGATCATGTCGGTGATCAGTCGCAGGGACGGTGCCGGCGGGAACACGTACGTGCCGCGGGACAGGTACTCCTTGATGATGTCGTTCTGGGTGGTCCCCTGTAGGGCCTCGATCGCGGTGCCCTGCTCCTGGGCTGCCGTGACGTACAGCGCCAGCAGCCACATGGCCGTCGCATTGATCGTCATCGACGTGTTCATCTCGCCGAGTGGAATGCCGTCGAACAGGCGCCGCATGTCGCCGACGTGGGAGACCGGAACGCCGACCTTGCCGACCTCGCCGCGCGCCATCACCGAGTCAGGGTCATAGCCGGTCTGCGTGGGCAGGTCGAAGGCCACGGACAAACCGGTCTGGCCCTTGGCGAGATTGCGCCGGTACAGCGCGTTGGACTCGGCCGGCGAGGAGTGCCCGGCATAGGTGCGCATCAGCCAGGGCGCGTCCTTGGTCCGCGAAGGCCCACTCGGATCGGTTGGATCCAGGTCACTCCCCATGCTTGAAGGCTACCTGTCCGGCGGTGGCCGAGGCCCGATGGCGTATTCGCACGTCTGGGGCCACGATGGGGTCGTGCCCGCCTGGAACTCCTTCTCCTTCGCGTTCGGCCCCATCGTGGCGGTCGTCCTCATCGGCGTCTTCGCGCTGATCCTGCGGTGGGCCTTCAGCCGCGGCTCCTCCGTCGTCGCCGCTCCCCCGCGTCGGGGGACGGTGGAGGAGTACGGCCTCCTCGTTCCGGTGGCCGCACCGCAGAACTACGTCGAGGGCGAGATCATGCGGCAGCGACTGGAGAGCCGAGGGGTGCGCGCGAATCTCGCATCGACGCTCGAAGGACCGCGCCTCATGGTGTGGCCCGGCGACGAGGACCGCGCCCGACAGGTGCTCGCTATCGATCGCTGATGGTGTCGCGCTCCACCCGAGCGCCTAGCGCCTGCAGGGACGGGACGAAGCCCGCGTAGCCCCGGTCGATGTGCCCGACCCCGTAGACGGTCGTCTCGCCCTCGGCCACGAGGCCGGCGAGCACGAGGCCCGCACCCGCGCGGATGTCGGTGGCCTCGACGGGGGCACCGGAGAGGCAGGTCTGGCCGCGAACCAGCGCATGGTGGCCGTCTGTCTTGACCTCGGCACCCAGGCGGGCAAGCTCCTGCACGAACCGGAAGCGTGCCTCGAAGAGGTTCTCGGTGACGAGGGACGCGCCCTCGGCGATCGCATTGAGCGCGATGAACTGCGGCTGCAGGTCGGTCGGGAAGCCCGGGTACGGCAGCGTCACGATGTCGACGGCCTTGGGCCGGCGGTCCATCGTGACCCGGAAGCCGTCCGGCAGCACCGAGACCTCCGCACCGCTGATCGTCAGCTTCTCCAGCGCCAGGCTGAGGTGGTCGGCGTTCGCCCGGCGCACCGTGATGTCACCCCGCGTCATTGCGGCGGCAGCGGCCCACGTCCCGGCGACGATGCGATCGGGCACCGTGGCGTGCTCGACCGGGTTGAGGGAGTCCACGCCCTGCACCGTCAGAGTCGACGTGCCTACCCCGTCGACCTGTGCGCCCATCTCCTGCAGCATCGTGCAGATGTCGACGATCTCGGGCTCGCGTGCCGCGTTGTCGATCACCGACTCCCCGTCGGCCAGCACGCCGGCCATGAGGAGGGTCTCGGTGGCGCCGACGCTGGGGAAGTCCAGCCAGTGCCGAGCACCCCTCAGTCGCTGGTGGGTGTGCGCGACGAGGTACCCATGCTCGCTGGTGACGTCGGCCCCCATCCGTCGAAGCCCGTCGATGTGCATGTCGAGCCCACGCGATCCGATGTTGTCACCGCCTGGGAGTGCGACGTCGGCTCCTCCCGTGCGGGCAACCAACGGACCCAGGACGCAGATGGAGG
>Ga0194063_10000117_pt1 | contig 54046 bp, 52 predicted proteins | sample SepL3720m_MetaG_FD_155459 | JGI IMG/M metagenome (GOLD analysis project Ga0194063, IMG submission 155459) | Anoxic zone freshwater microbial communities from boreal shield lake in IISD Experimental Lakes Area, Ontario, Canada - Sep2016-L373-20m | ecosystem: Environmental > Aquatic > Freshwater... | reverse complement strand
CATAGGCCAGCAGTTGCGCCCAGATGCTGACGCCGCCACCAAACAGCGCCACTTTCCAGTAGCCACGCTCGCTTGAGAGCTTGCCGGCGTTTTCGCCGATAACGAATTCCTGCCAGACAGCCGATGGGTCTGGATCGAGCACAAACCACAGGCCAAAGATGCCCAGCGCCACGACGCTGCTCAGGCCGACTTTGAAACTGATTGACGTCGCTGTACGCCAACTCAGTACAGGTGCGCTCAGTAACTGCGCACACCACAAGGCTGCTGCTGCCGGTGCAATCAGGGCAAAGGATTTATAGGCCAGCCCCAAGCCCAGTGCGACGCCGAAGCCGACATGGGTTAGCCAGCTCAGGTCGCCATTTGTCATGCCGCCACCTGCCATGCCGGTACGTGCTTCACCCGCTGTCATGCCGGGCTTGACCCGGCATCCATCGTCCAAAGGCATGGATTGCGGATGTTGAAACCCCGGACCTGATCCGGGGACGCAATGACAACGAGATGTGTTGCACAAGCTCAGGTAGCGTGTGTGCCGCAGGCGTGCCCACAGCAACCAGAACATCGGCACATTGAGCCAAAAGGTTTCGGGCGCGCTGGTCAGGTAGGTGCGACCAAAACGGAAGGTGCAAAAGAATGCCAGGTAAACGCAGGCAGCAACGCAGGCGCTGCGCAGATTGCCAGTGATTCTTTGCACGCTCCAGAGGATGGCGCCTGTGGTCAGCAGGGTGTAGAGCAGACTCGGCGCGCGCAATGCCGCCTGACTCCAGTGCCGGCCCCAGTCGCTGGCCAGCATGCCCTGCCAGAACAGCAGGGGCGGCTTGGTGTTGCGCATGTGATCCAGTTCAGACACCAGAGGCAGCCATTGCTTCGAGGCAGCCGTCAAGCGCGCAATATGGCTGTACACCAGTTCGTCGCCATTGCTCGGTATGTACTGGCCGCCCAAACCCAAGGCATAGACCGCGACCGCCAGCGCCAGCAGCGCCAGCCAGGCCAGGGTGCTGGCGTCAAAGCGTTGCGCGGGAACTGGTGGTATCTGGTTCATGGGCGGCGTGGGCGGCGGCGAAAAGTCCAGTGGTCATTGGCCAGAAAGTTGCTGACGCTGGCAATCACAATCGCAATGACATTGGCCACCAGGTAATGCAAGGTGTGCGAGAGCCACAGTGTCAAACCGTATTGCAGGGCGATGCCGAACCACGAGGCCAGCGTGTAGCGCCCGAACTGGCCCAGCAAGCCCGGGTGCGTCGGTGTGGTGGCCTGGCCCGGTTCGGGCGACGTCCGGTTCTGACGCAAGCGGTCGGCCCAGGTCCAAAGCCGGTTCCAGGTAAAGTTGTTGACGGTGGCGACTGCAATGGCCAGCGTCAGCGAGGCATAGAGTCGGGTGCGTGGCTGTGCAATAAAGGCCAGCAAGTATTCCTGCGCCAGATACAGGATCAGCATGTTGACGACGGTGCCGCTGGCACCGACCAGTCCGAACTTGATGTACCTGAAGCCCTTGAGCCATTCGATCAACTGAAACAGACGCTGTCCCATCACACGCTGCTGCCAGTCTGATTCAGAATGGCCAGTGCCTGCGCGAGTACCGGTGCCGGGGTGATGCGTCGCAGGCACTGGTTGTCACCATCACAAAAGGTCTCGCGGTGGTTGTAGGCGGACAGGCAGGGCGAGCAGGCCAGACCGGATTCAAGGACCTGGGCGCGCGGTCCGAGCGGTCCGTACAGGCGTCCTGTTTCCGGGCCAAAAAATACCATGGTGGGAATCGGTGTCAAACTGGCAAAGTGACCCGGTCCGCCGTCGTTGGTGATGAGCAGTGCAGCGCCATGGAACAGCATCAGCAGTTCACGAATGCTGCGTGTGTAGCCGGTCAGATCGACGCAGAAGTCGCTGCTGCTTTGTCTCTGCAGTGCCGCAGCAAGCGGCGCGTCCTCGCGCAATCCGATCAGGCCGACGCTGTGCCCGGCGCGGCACAGGCCGCTTGCCAGCTCGGCGTAATGGCTTGCCGGCCAGGCGCGTTCGGGCAGGATGCCGCCACCCGCGTAGAGCAGCACGATCTTGCGCCCGTCCAGGCTCGGAAAATCGGCCAGCATCTTGTCGCGGTAATCCTTTAGTTCCTCGGCGCCAAAGGGCACCGTCAAGCCGATGTCAACTGGCAACTCGCGAATGGCAGCGGCCTTGTTGCGCGGCATGCCGGTGGACTCCAGTGCGTCAGCGAGCGACAGAAACTGTTTGCTGATGTGCTGGTAGGGGTTGTACGGAATGGCATGGTTGATGAAGCTGCCGCGGTACAGACCCTCTTGTGTGTGCGGCGTGAAGCCGACACGCAGCGGTGCGCCACTGAGGTAGGACATCAGGGCGCTGATACGCGAAAACAGCTCACAGTCAATCACGGCGTCCAGCGGCAAGCGGCGCAGCGATCGACTGACGCGCCAGATGTCGCGCAGCAGTGTCAGGCCCGAACTGTCATCGAGCGCATGCAGATGCTCTGGCTGCGCGAGGCCGAGCAGCAGCGAGACTTCCTGATTTTTCTTCAGCTGCAACACATGCAGCGTGGCACTGGGGTAGCGCTGGCGCAAGGCGGCGAACATCGGGCCGGCCAGCACCACGCTGCCCATTTCGGACAGCAGAATGATCAGGATGTGACTGGGCTTGCTACTCAGCTGCGGTGCTGCTTTGTTGGATGCAAGCAGTCGGACCCAGAGTGAAACCACAGCGCACAGGAACTGGCCCAGCCAGCGGTCGATCCAGCGCTGTGTCTGCAGTTTCATGCGGATGGCTGCCTACAGCCCCGCCGCCGAGCGCAGTGCCTGAGCCCTATCGGTACGCTCCCAGCTGAACTCGGGCTCTTCACGACCAAAGTGACCATAAGCTGCCGTCTTCTCATAGATCGGCCGCAGCAAATCAAGCATCTGGATGATGCCGCGCGGGCGCAGATCGAAGTGCTCATGCACCAGTGCTGCAATCTTCTCGTCCGAGATGACACCCGTGCCTTCCGTGTAGACCGTCACGTTCATCGGCCTGGCCACACCAATGGCGTAAGCCACCTGGATCTGGCACTGCCGGGCCAGGCCCGCCGCCACAATGTTCTTGGCCACGTAGCGCGCAGCGTAGGCGGCAGAGCGGTCCACCTTGGTCGGGTCTTTGCCGCTGAAGGCACCACCGCCGTGCGGGCAGGCACCGCCATAGGTGTCCACAATGATCTTGCGTCCGGTCAGGCCGCAGTCGCCCTGCGGGCCGCCGATGACAAAGCGTCCGGTCGGGTTGATCAGGTACTTGGTGTCTTCAGTCAGCCACTCCTTGGGCAAGACCGGTTTGATGATTTCTTCACGCACCGCTTCGTAGAAAGCATCGGTCATGCGCTCGCCCAGGCTCATCTCGGGTGCGTGCTGGCTTGACAGCACAACGGTGTCGATCGAATGCGGCTTGCCGTCCACATAGCGCATCGTGACCTGGCTCTTGGCGTCCGGGCGCAAAAAAGGCAGACGCCCATCCTTGCGCAACTGGGCTTGCCGCTCGACCAGGCGGTGCGCGTAATAGATCGGCGCCGGCATCAGTTCCGGCGTTTCGTTGCAGGCGTAGCCGAACATCAGGCCCTGGTCACCGGCCCCGGTGTTGAGGTGATCGTCGGAAGCGTGGTCTACGCCCTGGGCAATGTCGTTGCTCTGCTTGTCGTAGGCCACCAGCACCGCGCAACCCCGGTAGTCGATGCCGTAGTCGGTGTTGTCGTAGCCGATGCGCTTCAAGGTATTGCGCGCCACCTGGATGTAGTCCACATGGGCGTTGGTGGTGATCTCACCGGCCAGTACCACCAGACCGGTATTGCACAGGGTCTCGGCAGCAACACGGGATTTAGGGTCCTGCGTGAAGATCGCGTCCAGAATGGCATCCGAGATCTGATCGGCCACCTTGTCGGGGTGACCTTCAGAGACAGACTCGGAAGTAAAGAGAAAATCGTTCGCCATGGTTTTTAGCTCCCAAAAAGTTAACAACAAGTTCGCGTTGCTTTGGCTTGGAGGCTTCTAGCGAACGCTTTAGCAGAATTGTCAAATCTGACAAGGCACAATGGCAGTTTGCAGAAAACCGGCCTTTGTGTGTCGCCCTGCAAGTAGTTCCATAACTCAGCGACCAGCAGATTTTATCCGAGTGATAGCAAGTCTTTTCAGATTTTTCTCTTTTCTGCCACTGCCTTTGGCACACGCCCTGGGTTGGGTGGCTGGCTGGCTGGTGTTCTTTGCGTCTGCCGTCTATCGCCAGCGCTTTCTGGCCAACGCACGGCAGGCTGGCTTCGGATGCCGGCAATGGTTGGGCGCTGTCGGCGAGGCTGGCAAACTGGTTGCCGAATTGCCTAGGCTATGGTTCGGAGCGCCTGTCAAGGTCGTCTGGGAAGGTGCGCAACATGTGGATGCTGCGTTGGCACGGGGTCGGGGCGTGGTGTTTCTGACACCGCATCTGGGATGTTTTGAAATCACGGCACAAGCCTATGCGCGACGTTACGGTCAGGCGCTTCATCCGATCACGGTCTTGTTTCGTCCGTCACGCCAGCCTTGGCTACGCTCGCTGGTGACAAGTGCTCGTAACCGCCCCGGTCTGCGGTCGGCGCCGACCACGCTAGCCGGCGTCAAGCAAATGATCCAGGCGCTGAAAAGGGGAGAGTGTGTGGGACTGCTGCCAGATCAGGTGCCGCCCAGGGGCCTGGGGATATGGGTTCCCTTTTTCGGTCGCACTGCCTACACCATGACGCTGTCGGCACGATTGGCTCAGCAAACTGGCGCTGCCATCGTCTTGACATGGGGTGAGCGTCTGTCCTGGGGTCGCGGCTATCGCGTGCATTTCGAGCCGCTCTCGACCACCTTGCCGCCAGAGGGTGCGCAGGCGTCCGCCCTGATCAATCAGGAGATGGAAAGACTGATCCGGCTTTGTCCACAGCAGTACCTGTGGGGCTACGCGCGCTACAAGCAGCCGCGCCAGGAACTCTGATGCTGAGTCGCTGCTGGAGCTGGTTTGGCATTGGCGTGATGCACTTTCTGGCACTGCTGCCGCTGACCTGGATACGGGCGCTGGGCTTCTTGCTGGGTGCGCTGCTCTATCTGCTGGTGCAGCCCCGACGCCGGGTCGCAAAGATCAACCTGTGTTTGTGCTTTCCGCAGTGGTCGGCGCAGCAGATTCGGGCCGTAACTTTTTGGACTTTTGTTCATTTTGCCCAGTCCTGGCTGGATCGGGGCTGGCTCTGGCACGGCTCGGCGCAACGGGTCAGGCGGCGTCTGACCTTGTCGGGTGCTGTGGATGAATTGCAGGGAGAGACGCCGACCGTGATCTTTGCGCCGCATTTTGTTGGTCTGGACGCCGGCTGGACCGCACTGACCGAGCAGTTGCCGCGGCACTTCACCACCATTTACACGGACCAGTCCGACAAGGTGCTTGATGCCTGGATTCTGGCCGGGCGTCAGCGCTTTGGCTCGTCACGACTATTTGGGCGCGTCGATGGTGTTAAGACCATCGTGGCAGCACTGCGTGCGGGGGATCCGCTCTATTTGCTCCCCGATATGAACTTTGGCCCGGAAGAGTCGGTCTGGGTGCCGTTTTATGGTGTGTCTGCCGCGACGGTGCCGTCCTTGTCACGCTTTGCGAAACTGGGACGGGCCAAAGTGGTGCCGGTGCTGACACGGATGACACGTCACGGCTATGAAGTGCAGGTCCTGCCAGCCTGGACCGACTTCCCTTCCGATGATCCGGTAGCCGACACCGCACTCATGAATCTGCGTCTGCAGGCTTTCATCGACACCATGCCCGACCAGTATTTCTGGGTGCACAAACGCTTCAAGGACCGGCCACTGGGCGAGGCGGGGGTGTACTAGCTTGATGCCGAGGGCGCCGCTGTGGGTGACTCCGCGAATGTCCCCCGGCCTTTGGTCTTGTCATCCCGGACCCCGGATCGAGCCCGGGGCAAGCTCTGATCCGGGATCCAGTGCCACGCCACCACTGGATTGCGGGTCAGGCCCGCAATGACAACGGGCGCCCGCAATGACAAGCCCTTGCACAAGATCAGGCTGATGGGGCGCTCAGCGCAGCGGCATCAAGGAGGAGTCCGCAGGACGGGGGACAGCCGCGGAGCTGAGTGCGCCAGCGGCCTGATCCACTCGGCATGCTGCACGAAAATAGACCTGTGGTCATTTCGAGAGAGATCCTTAGCCCGGCTTGTTCTTTACTCGATACCACCAACGCCACAGCAACAGCGAACCCAGAATAGCGGCATAGACATAGACCTCGGTGAAGTTGTTCTTGCCCGAGCGCATCCAGAAGAAATGCAGGATGGTCAGGCCTGCCACTGCGTAGACCAGACGATGCAGACGCTGCCAGCGTTTGGCTCCCATCAGCTTGATTGCCCGGTTGAAAGACGTCAAGGCCAAGGCGGTCAGCAGCACAAAGCCTGAAAATCCAATCAGGATGAAGGGCCGTTTGGCAATGTCCTTGGCGATGTCGTCGAAATCAAATCCCATATCAAACCAGCTGTAGCTGAGCAGGTGTAGCACGGCGTAGAAATAGACGAACAAGCCCAGCATGCGTCGCAATCGCGCCAGCGCCGGTGTGCCAGTGCTGACACGCAAGGGCGTTACGGCCAGCACCAGACAGAGGAAGCGCAAGGTCCAGTCGCCCAGTGCGCGGAGCAAAAACTCAGCTGGATTGGCGCCCAGTTGGTCGGTCATTGCGGCCAGCGCCAGCCAGCAAAACGGCAGCATTGCCAGACCGAAAACAACTGCCTTGGCAAAGCGGTGCAACAGCAGTGCCTTGAAGGACGGCAGCTTCAAAAATTCTTCTTCAGATCCATGCCGGCGTACATTTGCCCGACCTGAGCCTCGTAGCCGTTGAACATTAGCGTCTTGCGCTTCCTGCTCAGTAGACCATCTTCACCGATTCGCCGCTCGCTGGCCTGGCTCCAGCGCGGGTGATCGACATTGGGATTGACGTTGGAAAAGAATCCGTACTCGTTGGCCGCCGCCTTGTTCCAGGCGGTGCCGGGCTGCTTCTCGGTAAAGCGGATTTTCACCAGACTCTTGGCGCTCTTGAACCCATACTTCCATGGCACTACCAGCCGCACCGGGGCGCCGTTCTGCTTGGGCAGTATTTCACCGTACATGCCAAATGTCAGCAGTGTCAGGGGATGCATCGCTTCGTCCATGCGCAGACCTTCAGCATAAGGCCAGTCCAGCACGCGAGTGCCGACAAAGGGCATGGTTTTGGGATCAGCCAGTGTCACGAATTCAACGAACTTGGCATTGCCCAGTGGCTCGACCCGCTTGATCAACTCGCTGAGCGAATAGCCAACCCAGGGAATCACCATGGACCAACCCTCAACACAGCGAAGGCGGTAAATTCGCTCTTCCTGGGCGCTCAGTTTGAGCAGATCCTCGAGCGTGTACCGGGCCGGCTTTCGGACCAGACCCTCGACTTCGACCGACCACGGGCTCGTTTGCAGACTCTGCGCGTTGGGCGCCGGGTCGGCTTTGTCGGTGCCAAACTCATAAAAGTTGTTGTAGCTACTGGCGTCCTTGTAGTCAGTCAATTTCTCCATCGTTACGGCACCTGCCAGGCTCGACCTGGCGCCGGGCAAGGCCGCCAATTTGCCAGGGCGAGCGACAGCACCTTGCGCCAGTGCCTCGCGCGACGCCCAGCTTGCCAGTGCTGCACCGGCGGCCCCAGCCGCCATCAGTTTGATCAGATCACGGCGCTCTTCGTAGACGCGTCTGGGGGTGATTTCGTTAGGACTCGGATGCGAGAAGCCGTTTCGGCTCGAATGGATGGACATGCTAACGCCCCCCGCTACAAAAGGAGTCGACGGACAGAGCTGATTCTTGATCGAATCGCTTACCCACTTTGGGAACAGGGGCGCCGAACGTACGTCCCGTGGCTAGCGCAGACCGGCGACGTAATCGGCGACTGCCCGGATTTCGCGGTCGTTCAATTTGGCTGCCACCTGCGTCATCTGCAGGCTGTTGCCGCGCACGCCATCGCGAAAGGCGGTAAGTTGCGCCACAGCGTATTCGGCGTGCTGACCACTCAAGCGCGGATACTGGGCCGGGATGCCCGCGCCATTCGGACTGTGGCAACCAGCACAGGCTGGAACCTGACGATCGGCAATGCCGCCGCGGTAAATGCGCTCACCCAGCAACACCAGCTCTTTATCCTTGGCAACCCCGGGAGTGGCTTTCTTTGCGCTGACCCAGTAAGCCACGTTTTTCATGTCAGCGTCCGACAGCGTTGACGCCATTCCGAGCATGATGGGGTTGGCGCGTTTGCCGGCTTTGAATTCCTGCAGTTGCTTGATCAAATACTGCGGATGCTGCTGCGCCAGCTTGGGATTGACGGGAATGAGCGAGTTGCCATCGGGAGCGTGACAGGCAGCGCAGACCGCCATGAAGCTGGCCTCACCCTTGGCCAGATCCGGCTTGTCCGCGCTGGCGGGCACAGCCGCTGCAGAGGCGGGCGCGGCTGCAGGCTTGGCCTCCTGCGCGAAGGCAGAGTGTGCGGGAACTGCCAATGAGGCAGCGATCAGGAGGTGGGCGAACAACTTCATAGGACAGGAGCGTTTCAGGTGAGCGGAACTGGCTGATTCTACAATGCTACGCGGGGATACCCCCCTTTACGCACAATGACCAACAACTCAATCCCATCGGCGGCCAGTCTTGCTTCAGGCTGGTTGCACACGGCCAGATTTCTCACCACGGCGCCGGAGTTGCATTTCCTGCCGGCCCTGGACGTTCCCGAATTTGCATTTGTTGGCCGCTCCAACGCCGGCAAGTCGACCTGTATCAATACCCTGACGCAGCAAAAGCAGCTGGCTTTCGCTTCCAAGAAGCCGGGGCGCACGCAGCACATCAATCTGTTCGCATTAGGCAAGCAGGGCGTCACCGATGCCGTGCTGACCGACTTGCCTGGCTATGGCTACGCAGCGGTGCCACGACAGGACAAGATTCGCTGGCAGCAGGTGATGGCCAACTACCTGGTCACACGGGAAAACCTGAAGGGCATTGTCCTGATGTGTGACCCACGCCACGGCCTGACCGAACTCGACGAAATCCTGCTCGACATCATCCGTCCCAGAGTGGTCGAAGGGTTGAAATTCCTGGTGATCCTGACCAAAGCCGACAAACTCACGCGCGTGGAGCAGAACAAGGCCTTGTCGATCATGAAGCTGCAAGCCGGTGGTGGAGAGGTACGACTGTTTTCGGCCACCAAACGCCAGGGAATTGACGAAGTTTCCATGCTTATGTGGCAATGGGCGCATCCGGAGCCCGCGCTGCCTGCTTCATGATCGAGAAGTTTTCGCTGGCACTGCCGCACGACATCACCCTGAGTTGCCGCGCCAGTGGTGACAGGGGTCGGCCGGTGCTGCTGTTCCTGCACGGCTTCCCGGAGGGCGCTTTTGTCTGGGACGACCAACTCGAATACTTTTCCCGGTCCGAGAACGGTGGCTACCGTTGTGTGGCGCCGAATCTGCGCGGCTTTGAGCGCTCCAGCGCGCCATCCGAGGTGAGTGCGTATCGACCCAAACTGCTGGTGCAGGATATCGCCGCCCTGATCGCGATCGAAGCCGAAACTCAAGGCGGCCAGCTCGCCGCCCTGGTGGCTCATGACTGGGGTGGCGCCGTGGCCTGGAATCTTGCCAATCAATTGCCACAGTTGATGATACGACTGGTGATCATTAACTCACCGCACCCCGGCATCTTTCTGCGGGAACTGAAGTCCAGTCCGGCGCAACAGGCGGCCAGCGCCTACATGAATTTTCTGATCCGGCCGGACGCTGAACAATTGCTGGTGCAGGACGATCATCGACGACTCTGGGAATTCCTGACCACGGGCAGGGCAGGACAGCAGTCGCCCGTCTGGCTTACGGACGAAATGAAGGCGCAGTACCGGGAAGTCTGGAGTTGCGGTTTGCGCGGTGGCTGCAACCTTTACCGGGTCTCGCCGCTACGCCCGGCGCGACCCGAAGATCGGGCTGCGGCCGCCATTGAACTGCCGCGCGACATGCTCACGATCAGTCTGCCAACCCTGGTGATCTGGGCCATGGACGATATTGCGCTACCACCCGCCCTGCTCGAAGGCCTGGCCGACTACATCGACGACCTGACCGTTCGCACCGTAGCGGATGCATCGCACTGGATCGTGCATGAGCGGCCGCAGCAAGTGACAGAGCTGATCGCTTCTTTCCTGCGCTGAGCGCATCACCAGCCTGATCTTTCGCACGGGGTTGTCATTGCGGGCCGCTGGTTTGTCATTGCGGGCCTGACCCGCAATCCAGTGGTGGCGTGGCACTGGATCCCGGATCAGAGCTTGCCCCGGGCTCGATCCGGGGTCCAGGATGACAAGACCAAAGGCCGGGGGACATTCGCGGAGTCATCCACCGCAGTGCCCTCGACCTACAGACCGGTACTATCTCAATCGTCAGTGCAGGCAAGCGCAGTGAGCCCCCGAACACTGGGCGCATTGCCCACATTCCAGCAGGCCTGGATCAACGCGTTGCTTCTCTCCAGACCCAGCACCTGATCGGTCAGGCCATGAAACTTGGCTTCCAGCATCTTGTCGGTCATCGGCTTTTGCAGCGAACCAATAGTGTGCTCGACAAACACATGCACGCGCCGGCCGTCGTGCAATAGCGCCGTCACGTCGGCGCTGGCTTCCTCGATGGAGTCGTCGACACTGGCGACGACCTTTCGGCGCAAGGCAATCATGTCAGGGCGATTCACGATGGCGTCGGAAAATTCTTCCTCGCCAGCACAGCCAAAAGTGAGTCCGGCGGCGCAGCCGTGATAGACACTGAACTTGGATTGCAGGCCATCCTGTGGCTCCTTCTTTCCCGTCAATTCCAGCACCAGCGAGTGCACCCGCAACTCGATGCTTTGTACGTCTTCTGGCTTCACGCCCTGTGCCCGCAGTTGGGCGCAAGCGTCAATGCTGGGATGAATCACGATGCCGCAGGCGAAAGGCTTGTAGCTGTTGAACGAAATCTCGAAGCGCTGGCCCAGTTCTTCGGTGATCTCGTTCCAGTCGTTCTTGGTGGAGACGGTCTGCATCATTCCGCGTGCAGCCTCCAGCGCCTTGGGGCTGGCTGTGAAGTCCTGACTGGCCAGCAGGGCTGACATCAGGCCGGCACGTGCCGCCGCACCCGGATGAAAAGGCTTGGTCATGGTGCCAAACTGCTCGCGCATGCCAACCGGCTGCGATGCAGCGATTCCCAGCGCCATGGCGGTCTTTTGAACGTCGAGCTTGAGCAGACGTGCGCAGGCGGCGGCAGCGCCGAGCGTGCCTGTGGAGCCGGTGATATGCCAGCCGCGGTCGTAGTGATCGGGGTACATGGCGTTGCCGACCCGGCACGACACGTCAATGCCCAGCACGAGTGCGTCGATCAACTCGCGTCCGCTGACCTCGTTGTGTTCCGCCAGAGCCAGCAAGGCGGAAGCGACGGGTCCGGCCGGATGAATGATGGTCTTGAGATGGGTGTCGTCAAAGTCAAAAGTGTGGGAGCTGATGCCATTGATCAGGGCGGCGCTCGCCATATCGACCTTTACAGATCGTCCGAGCACGCTGACTTGTGTCGCCGGCTGCAACAGGGCGACGGCGGCCAGCGCAGCCGTGGCCGCGTCGTGCCTCGCTGCACCAACAGCACAGCCAAGCCAGTTCATGAAAGTTCGATGCGCCTCGTGATCAACCACTGCACTCCAGCCGCCGGCAAGGTAGCCGGGATGGGTCGCGACAAAGCGAGCCAGCAGTTGCGTAACGGGCGGGGCGTTGAGGTCGGCGCTGACCTGGGTATTGCGAGCCATGGGTCTGTTCTTGAAAAATAAGGGGTGATTGTTGGAGCCGTCAGCTGTCGAGTTGAATCTTGCGATCCCTGGCCAGTTGCGTCCAGCGTTCGATATCGGCCTTGATGAAAGTGGCAAATTGTTCGGGTGACATCACTTGCGGCTCGATCGCCTCGACGGAGAGTTTTTCACGCAGTTCCGGTGAGCGCAGCACCGTTGCCAGTGTTTCGTTGAGTTGGCGCACGATGGGCGCTGGCATGCCGGCCGGTCCGACAACGCCATACCACTGCTGGGCATCAAGACCCTTGAAACCCGATTCGTCCAGGGTCGGCAAATCCTTGAACTGTGGATGGCGCTGCAACCCCGTCACCGCCAATGGGCGAACCCGGCCGCTGCGGATGTGCGGAATGGCGGCCGCCAGCCCCGGGAACATGGCTTGCGTCTGTCCCCCGATCAGATCAGTGAAAGCAGGAGCGATGCCGCGATACGGAATGTGCACCATGAAGGATTGGATCTGTTGTTTGAACAGTTCCATGGTCAGGTGGGTGAGCGAGCCCTGACCCGCTGAGCCGTAGCTGATGCGGCCCGGGTTTTTGCGCACGTATTCGATGAATTCCTTGACCGTTTTGACGGGCAGGGCGGCGTTGACAACCAGCACGTTGGGTGTCGCGCCTATCATGCCGATGGCACTGAAGTCTTTCACCGGGTCGTAGGGGACCTTGCGCGTGGCCGGGCTGGTGCCGTGCGTGGCCACGTAGCCCTGCATCAGCGTGTAACCGTCAGCGGCTGCACGGACGGTGGCTTGACAGGCGATGACGCCACCGCCGCCACCCTGGTTGTCGACGATGAAACTCTGTTTGAGCTGTTGACCCCAGCGCTCGGTCACGGTGCGTCCGACCATGTCACTGCCGCCGCCGGCTGCCACTGGCACGATGTAGCGAATCGGTTTGCTCGGGTAAGCCGTCTGCGACTGCGCCAAGCCAGGTGCCAGGACCAGAGCGGGTGCTGCCTGCAGCAGGGTGCGTCGTTTCATGAGTAGGGTCCCGGTTGATTTTTTACAGCAAAGACTCGCTGCGCATCTGGTCCGCGATGGACTCGCGTTGCCGAATGAGATGAGATTGACTGCCATGCACCAGTACTTCGGGTGCACGACCACGGGAGTTGTAGTTGCTGGCCATGCTCATGCAATAGGCGCCGGCTGACAGTACGGCTAGCAGATCGCCGGCCTGCACTGCCAGCGCCCGGTCATGGCCGATCCAGTCGCCACTTTCGCAGATCGGACCCACCACCTCCCAGTTGGTCTCGGCCTGATCGCTAGCCTGTAGCGGCACGATCTGGTGGTACGCCTGGTACATGGCCGGCCGCGGCAAGTCGTTCATCGCAGCATCGACGATGCAGAAGTTCTTCTGCGCTCCGGGCTTGAGGTACAACACCTCGGTCAGACAGACGCCCGCATTGCCAACCAGTGAGCGGCCCGGCTCGATCATCAACTGGCGCTGACCGAATCCACGTGCATCCAGCAGCGCCAGAAGTTTCTGCCAGAGTTGTTCGGCAGCCGGTGGCGTGTCGCCTTGGTAGTTGATGCCCAGTCCACCACCAAAATCGATGTGGGCAATGGCAATGCCGGCAGCTTCGATCGCCTCGACCAGATCGAGCATGCGCTCCACTGCGTCGAGATAAGGCCCTTCCTGTGTGATCTGGGAGCCGATATGACAATCAATGCCCACCACCCGTATGCCGGGTAATTTGGCGGCGCGCTGGTAAGTTGGCACGACACGCTCGTGAGCCACACCAAATTTGCTGTCTTTCAGGCCGGTCGAGATGTAGGGATGGGTCTTGGGATCGACGTTGGGGTTGACACGAATGCTCACGGGTGCCCGCAAACCCATGGACACGGCAACCTCGCTCAGCACTTCAAGTTCGGCCTCGCTTTCGACGTTGAAGCAGGCAATGCCGAGGTTTAGCGCCCGCTTCATTTCCGCCCTGGTTTTCCCGACGCCAGAAAAAATGATCTTGCCGGCTTGGCCGCCAGCGGCCAGTACGCGATCCATTTCGCCACCCGAGACAATGTCAAATCCGCAACCGGCCTGTGCAAAGACCTGAATCACGCCCAGCGCCGGGTTGGCCTTCATGGCGTAACAGATCTGCACCTTGCGCCCGGCAAAGCCGCGTTGATAGGCGCCCAGGGCCGACAGCATGGCGGCCTTCGAGTAGACAAAAAGTGGTGTGCCGTACTGCTTTGCCAGATCTCTCAAACGGACATCTTCCAAAAACAGCTCATTGCCACGGTAGGCAAGATCGGGTTGACCGGGCAGGTCTTGGGTCATCATGGCGGTGAGGGGGCGGGAACAGGGTTGAGTGACCCGGAAGCGACGCCGTCAGGCGGCGCTGGACGTTTGGCGGGAGCGGGTTCGGTTGGCAGATAGAGCGGACCCTGCTGGCCACAGGCCGACAGGGTTGCCACACCGAGGCCAAGGACAAGCGTACTGACTAGAATTTGACGGTAACGCAACATGGTGAAATTGTAATGACCGACTCTGAATTCCTGGACCTGGCTGAAAATCTTCTGCGTTCTGTGGAGGCCAGCTGCGACCGGATCAATGATCAGAACCTGGCCGACATTGACAATCAACGTGTCGGCGCCATGGTCACCTTGGTCTTTTCAAACGGCAGCCAGATTGTGATCAATCTGCAAAAGCCGCTGCACGAGGTCTGGCTGGCTGCCAAGTCGGGTGGTTACCACTTCAAGTTTGATGGCCGGCAGTGGAGCGACAGCAAGGGGCGGGGCGAGTTCTTTGCCAGTCTCTCAAGCTTTGCCAGCGAGCAGGCCGCTTGTCCGCTCAGTTTTTGAAAAGATCCAGGATTCTTTTCTTTTCGTCGGCGGGCGGTAGTGTGAGCACTCCTGATGTGACTCCTGATTTGTCATGGAGTCCCAGGCTGTTGATGCCGGCGCCTTTCACGAATTCATCATAAAACCACTCGCCACCTGAATGGATCACGCCTTCGGGTGCGTCTGGTTCCATGACGGGAACATCTCTCAAGGCGTGTTCCATGAACCTGATCCATACCGGCAGGCTCAAGCCGCCGCCGGTTTCACGGTCGCCGAGCTTGCGCGGTGTGTCGTAGCCAATCCAGGTAACCGCCGTCAGCGTAGGCTGAAAACCGGCAAACCAGGCGTCCATCGAGTCGTTGGTGGTGCCGGTTTTTCCGTACAGATCGGGTCTTTTCAGGGTCGCCTGAGCGCTGGCCGCGGTACCGGAACGGGTGACGGTCTGCAGCAGGCTCTCCATCATGAAGGCGTTGCGCGCATCAATGACCCGCAAGGACTCATCCAGCACCGGCACTTTGGTTTCCAGAAAGAGTTTGCCCTTTTGCTCGGTGACCTTGGCAATCAGCCACGGGTTGATGCGGTAGCCACCATTGGCGAATACCGAGTAGGCCGAGGCCATCTGCATCGGCGTTACGGAGCCTGCGCCCAGTGCCATGGTCAGGTAAGCCGGATGTTTGTCCTCATCGAAGCCAAAGCGCGTAATCCATTCTTGTGCGTTTTGCGGACCCACCGCTTGCAGGATGCGGATCGAGATCATGTTCTTGGACTTGGCCAGCCCTTGGCGCAAGGTCATGGGGCCTTCAAACTTTCCGTCGTAGTTCTTCGGTTCCCAGGGCTGCCCGCCGGTCACGCCAGCGTCGAAAAAAAGCGGCGCATCGTTGATCACAGTGGCTGGTGTAAAGCCCTTCTCCAGCGCCGCGGAATAGATGAAGGGCTTGAAGCTCGAACCGGGTTGGCGCCAGGCCTGAGTCACATGGTTGAACTTGTTTTTTTCAAAATCAAAGCCACCCACCAGCGCCTTGATGGAGCCGTCGCGCGGATCCAGCGCCACGAAGGCACCCTCGACTTCGGGTAGCTGAGTTATTTCCCAGGTGTTCTTGGGCGTCTTGCTGACGCGAATCACGGCGCCTCGCCGGATCCTGATGTTGGGTGCGGCCTTGTCGGATAAACCGGACTGCGCCGGCTTCAGGCCGTCGCCGACGATGTCCACCGACTCGCCGTTTTGCCGGACAGCCTTGATGTGCCGGCTGTCCGCTTCAAGCACCATCGCGGCCAGGACGTCTCCGTTGTCTGGATGGTCGTCCAGCGCGTCGTCGATCGCGTCCTCAAGCTCCTTTTGATCGGTTGGCAGGAACACAAACTTTTCAGGCCCACGGTAAACCTGACGGCGCTCAAAGTCCATCAGGCCGCGTCGCAAGGCTTTGTAGGCCACTTCCTGATCGATTGCGCGTACGGTGGTGTAAACGTTCAAGCCACGGGTGTAGGTCTCGTCGCCATACTGGGCAAACATCAGCTGGCGGACGGTCTCGGCGACGTACTCGGCGTGTACCTTCGAATTGTCTGAACTTGATCTAACCTTCAATTCTTCCTTCTTTGCAGCAGCGGCTTGCTCCGCCGTGATGAAGCCGTTTTCCAGCATGCGCTCGATGATGTAAAGCTGGCGTGAGCGTGCGCGCTTGGGGTTGCTGATCGGGTTGTAGGCTGAGGGGGCTTTGGGCAGCCCGGCCAGCATGGCGGCCTCTGCCACCGAGAGCTCTTTGAGTGGCTTGTCAAAATACGCTTCTGCGGCGGCGGCAAAGCCATAGGCCCGGTTGCCCAGAAATATCTGGTTCATGTAGATTTCAAGAATCTGGTCCTTCGTCAAGAGATGTTCGAGCTTGAAGGTCAGCAAGATCTCATAGATCTTTCGCGTATAGGTCTTTTCTGAAGACAGATAGACATTGCGCGCTACCTGCATGGTGATGGTGGATGCACCCTGGCTCTTGAAATGACCCAGGTTGGCCAGTCCGGCGCGCAACATGCCACGGTAATCGACGCCGCCATGTTCGTAGAACCGGGCGTCTTCAATCGCCAGGACGGCGTCCGTCATGACTTTCGGTATCTCCTTGATGGGCGTGAGGTGACGGCGTTCTTCGCCAAACTCGCCGATCAGAACACCCTCGGCTGAAAAGACGCGCAGCGGCAATTTGGGGCGGTAATCGGCCAGGTCGGAAATGTCGGGCAGATTCGGGAATGCCACTGCCAGCGCAACAGCAATCAGGATCAGCAGGGACAACCCGGCAGCCAGCAGTACGCCGCCACTCCACAAAGCGATACGCAATGGCCAGCTCTTCTTGCTTGAGTGGGCCGCATCGGGAGCGAGACTGACCTCACCGGGTGGTGGTTTGGAAGGCATAAGAACTTAGTAATGGCCCTTTGTTACGGCAACGATGATGTTATTGCAGTTTGGCGCGGTAGTATCCGATATTCTTGCGTGCGCGTTTGCACGCGCAGTCTGGCCTCCCTAAGCCTGTAACATTCAGACACGGAACGTCTACTTTTGGCAACGCCCAAAACTTCAGAAAAATGAAATAGTTTTTGCCTGACAATGCGCTTGCTGCTAGCATTGAAGTGAATTCTTAAGTTTCGCCAGTCTGGGACTGGCTTGTTTCAGGGGATAGTATTGATCTCGTTGGGGTCCTTGTTTAGCCGTCAACCCGCACCCATGCTTGGTCTGGACATCAGTTCTTCCAGTGTCAAACTGGTTGAGTTGGGGCAGGATAAGTCCGGCAATCTGGTGCTCGAACGATGTGCCATCGAGCCACTGGAGCGCGGCTGGATCACCGATGGCAATATTGAAAAATTTGACGAGGTGGCCGAGGCAGTGCGTCGCTTGGTCAAGAAAAGCGGCACCAAGACCAAAAATGTGGCGATGGCTCTGCCTCCTTCGGCGGTGATCACCAAGAAGATTGTTCTTCCCGGCGGGATGTCGGACCAAGAACTCGAAATACAGGTGGAGATCGAGGCCAATCAATATATTCCGTTTCCCTTGGACGAAGTCAGTCTTGATTTCTGCGTTGTGGGCCCCAGCCCTACTTCCGCTGGCGATATTGAGGTACTGATTGCGGCGTCGCGCAAGGAGAAGGTTCAGGACATCCAGGGGCTGGCTGAAGCTGCCGGTTTGAAGCCGGTCATTGTGGACGTCGAATCCTATGCCTCAAGGCTGGCCACCAACCGCCTGATCGAAAATTTCCCGAATAAGGGCGTTGGTAGCATTGTGGCCCTGTTTGAGGTCGGTGCCCTGACCACCAGCATGCAGGTCATTCGCAACGATGAGGTCCTCTACGACCGGGATCAGGCTTTTGGAGGCGCTCAGCTGACGCAACTGATTGTGCGTCAGTACGGGTTTTCTCTGGAGGAGGCAGAAACCAAGAAGCGCAACGGTGAACTGCCGGAGGATTACGAGGCCAGTGTGTTGCGTCCGTTTGTGGAAAGCATGGTGCATGAAATCGGTCGCGCCCTGCAGTTCTTCTTTACCAGCACGCCCCACAACAAGGTTGACTGTGTGATGCTGGCGGGTGGTTCGGCTGCACTGCCGGGCTTGACTGCAGCAGTGACGGAACATACGTCTTTTGCCTGCACGCTGGTCAATCCATTTGAAGGCATGGAAATAGGCGGCGACGTACGTCTGAAGAAGATGACGCGGGAGGCGCCGTCTTACCTGACATCCTGCGGTTTGGCCTTGCGGAGGTTCCTGCAGTGATCCTTATCAATCTGCTCCCGCACCGTGAAGTGGCGCGCAAGCGGCGCCAGGATATTTTCAACGTCAGTTTGGGAATCTCGGCGCTGCTGGGGGGCTTGCTCGCTGGCATGATTTTTCTCTGGTATCAGGCACAAATTTCAGGACAGCAATCGAAGAATCAGGTGTTACAGGCCGAGATCAAGCGCTTTGATGCACAGATCAAGGATATCGCTGGTCTCGAGACCGAGATAGCAGCACTGCGGGCGCGCCAGCAGGCTGTGGAGGATCTGCAGGCAGATCGAAACTTGCCGGTCCATCTGCTGACCGAATTGGTCAAGCAATTGCCGGATGGTGTTTATGTAGCCAACATGCGACAGGACAGTCAGAACGTCACTTTGCAAGGTGTTGCGCAGTCGAATGAGCGCGTGTCTGAACTGCTGCGCAATCTTGGCAACAATACACCCTGGTTTTCCAAGCCGGAGCTGGTCGAAATTGTGGCCGGAGCCGTCGCCTTGACGCCACGCGATCAAAGGCGAGTTGCCAATTTCACGATTCGTGTCCGATTAACCCGCGCTGGCGAGGCGGAAAAATTGCGCGCAGGCTCCAGTGCCACGACGCCGCAACCGGCCGCTTCAGCTGTGGTCAAGAAATAGAAGCCCAAGCCTATGGCCGTCAAGTTTTCATTGAAATCGGACCTCCCGCTGTTGTGGGAGAAACTGTCGTCACAGTTTCAGGAACTCGATCCCAAAGATCCGTCCAATTGGCCAGCGTTTCCGCGCTATGCCCTGTTCGCGGGTGTGGCCGTCCTGTTTGTCGTCGTGCTCTGGTTTCTCTGGCTGAACTCTTCACAAACCGAGTTGGAAGTCGAGCAGTCCCGGGAAACCAAGTTGCGCGAAGAATACAAGATAAAACTCGGCAAGGCGATCAACCTTGAAGCACTGAAGAAGCAGCGAGAACAGGTGCAGCAGTACGTTACGCAACTGGAGAAGCAGTTGCCGAGCAAGGCCGAGATGGATGCGCTGCTCTCCGACATTAACCAGGCTGGCCTGGGGCGCAGTTTGCAGTTCGATTTGTTTCGTCCTGGACAGGTCGCGGTCAAGGATTACTACGCCGAGCTACCGATTGCCCTGCGTGTTACCGGGCGCTACCACGACATTGGCGCTTTCGCGTCGGATGTTGCGAATCTCTCACGGATTGTCACGCTCAATAATCTGACCATTGTGCCTGGCAAAGACGGGTCCTTGACGATGGATGCGACAGCCAAAACTTTCCGGTATCTCGATGCCGACGAGGTTGCCATGCAGCGCAAGGCGGCGGCGCCCAAGGGAGTCGCCAAGTGAAGCCGATGCGCCAGTTTGCCATGACGGTAGCGGTGCTGGTGCTCGCCGGCTGCGGTGCATCCAGTGAGAGTGAATTGCGTCAGTGGATGACTGAGCAGAAGAGCCAGACGCGACCCCGTATCGCGCCAATTTCGGAGCCCAAGCAGTTCATACCTGAGAGCTATGGGCAGGTCGCGACCATAGAGCCTTTCAGCAATCAGAAACTGACGCAGGCGCTCAAGCGTGACTCTACACAGGCGGCCGCCAATGGCGCGCTGATCGCGCCTGAGTTGGCACGGCGCCGCGAGGCCTTGGAGGCGTTTCCGCTGGATGCGATGAGTTTGGTTGGAAGCATGACGCAGTCGGGTCAGCCGGTCGCCCTGGTGAAAGTGGAAAATTTGTTGTATCAGGTACGGCTTGGCAATTATCTCGGGCAAAACTATGGGCGTGTGGGCAAGATCGCCGAGACCGAGCTCACCTTGCGCGAAATTGTGCAGGACGCCACGGGTGAATGGATTGAACGCACTGCTACCTTGCAGTTGCAAGAGAGGTCAAAATGAACTGTCAGAGCTATGGGTTGGGCAAGCGAATGTGGCGTAGCGCCGGCTTGGCCGCAAGCATTATGTTGATGGCGTTGATGGCGCATGCACAAGGTGCTATTGAGGCGGTATCGGCATCCATTCAGGGTGGTGCCGAAGTCGTGCGTATTGATTTGACGCAGCAATTGGGGGTCATTCCTACCGGGTTTTCGATTCAATCGCCGGCCCGGATCGCGCTTGATTTTCCGGGGGTTTCCAATGCCTTGGGTCGATCAACGGTCGATGTGAATCAGGGAAATTTGAAATCGGTCAACGTGGTGCAATCCGGTGACCGCACACGCGTGGTGCTGAATCTGAAACAGATCACGCCATACAAGGCACAGCTACAAGGCAAATCGCTGCTCGTGGTACTGGAGTCGGTTGTGGCTGCAGCACCCGCTGTCATTCTGACCCCGGTCTTTGCGGAAAACCGCAGTCGCGATACCTTGCCATTGAAAGATCTGGACTTCCGTCGTGGCGACGAGGGTTCAGGTCGGGTTGTGGTGGACTTGCCCAACAACCAGGTGGGTGTTGATATCAGGCAGCAGGGTGAAACTCTGGTTGTCGAGTTCATGAAGTCAAGTTTGCCCGAAGGTTTGCGCCGGCGCCTGGATGTGACTGATTTTGGCACCCCAGTGCAAACGATCACGACCGCCCAGAGCGGGGACCGCGTGCGCATGGTGATCGAGCCCAAGGGGCTGTGGGTGCACAGCGCCTATCAAAGTGATCAACAGTTCGTGGTGGAAGTCAAACCACTGAAGATTGACCCGTCAAAATTGACGCAGGGTCCCGGCTACAACGGACAAAAATTGTCACTCAATTTCCAGAATATCGAGGTTCGTTCCCTGCTGCAGGTGATCGCTGATTTCACCAATTTCAACATCATCACTTCAGACTCGGTGACCGGTGCCGTCACCCTGCGTTTGCAGGATGTGCCATGGGATCAGGCTCTGGACATTATTTTGCAGGCCAAGGGGCTGGGCATGCGCAAGACCGCCAATGTCATCTGGATTGCTCCGAAAGATGAGATTATTGCCAAGGAGAAACTCGAACTCGAATCCAAAGCGGCGGTGCTGAATCTGGAGCCGGTGCGCACGCAGTCGTTCCAGATGAACTATGCCAAGGCCGAGGATATTGCCAAGCAGTTGACCGGCGCTGGTGGCGGTGAAAAAAGCGCAGGGCGAACGCTCAGCGCGCGCGGTAGCGCGACGGCTGATCCGCGCACCAATCAATTGTTTGTAACCGATGTGCCGTCGCGGTTGGAGCAGGTGCTGCAATTGCTGCAAAAGCTTGATGTCGCGGTGCGCCAGGTGATGATTGAGGTTCGCATCGTTACGGCCGATGAGGCCTTTGGCAAGTCCTTGGGCGTCAAGTTCGGTGCCACAGACCAGCGCGCCAACAAGGGCGGCGATGGCGGCTATGCACTGTCAGACGGTGGCAACAACCGGATTGCGTTTGGGACAAGTTACCAGGATGCGGTAGCCAGCAGTGGCGGTGGTGGAACCGTCAATACCACGGGTAGCTTTGTTACCTTGCCAGCGACCGCGCCCAGCGCGGCAAATTTAGGGCTCAACCCGGTGCCGAGTTTTGCACTGTCCATCTTCAGCAACCTTGCGAATCGCTTTCTGAACCTGGAGATTTCTGCTTTGGAAGCCGATAACAAGGGCAAGATTGTTTCCAGTCCAAGAGTGGTGACTTCGGACGGAAAGAAGGCATTCATCAAGCAGGGACAGCAAGTCCCCTATCAATCCTGTACCTCGGCGGCAGGTGGAACCCAGACCTGCACGACGGCCTTCAAGGACGCCGCGCTCAGACTGGAGGTCACACCGCAAATTACGCCCGAGGGGTCCATCATCATGGACCTGGACGTCAACAAGGATGCCATCAACACTTCATTTACTTCCAATGCCGGACCGGTGCTGGAGGTGAAGAATGTAACGACTCAGGTACTCGTGGAGAACGGCGGTACGGTCCTGATCGGTGGTGTGTTCGAACTTGAGGATTCAAGCAATCAGACCGGCGTGCCCGTGCTGGCCGATGTGCCTTGGCTGGGCAACTTGTTCAAGTCAAAACTTCGCAACAGTTCGAAACGGGAACTTCTGGTCTTTGTGACGCCCAGGATTATTTCGGACAAGAACGGCACTCGCTGATCTGACAGCAATCGCAGGAAACCGGTTATGAATCTACTGAAATACAGTTGTGCTTTATTGATCCTGGGCGTGCTGGCAGCATGCGGTGGTGGCGGTGGTAATCCAGGGACTTCGAGTGGCGGCACGGTTACATGCGTGGCACCAAAAGTTCTGCAAAATGGTGTGTGCGTTACGGCCACGGTCACGGTCACGCCGGTCGAAACCCTGTTGGTCGCGCAGCTCAAAGACATGATCTCGGGTGCCGTTGTCGCATCGATCGGCGCCGCGAGCGGAACCGAGATCGTCGGCTTGTTGACGACGAAAGACGGCAAGCCGGCACCGAATCAACTTGTATCGCTGGATACGGGAACGGGTTCGAGTTTGCTTCTCTTTCCCAATGGAACCAGCGCGACCACCGATGTCAACGGGATTGCCAGGATAAGGGTCGGTCGGGCAAATTTGTTTGAATTTGGCACGACGGCACTGTCTCTGACATTCAAATCTACTGACACGTATGCACAAGCATCGTCCTCGGTTTTGCAAATCCGGGTTGATCCGCCGCTATTGCAGCTGGAACTGCGCGACGCGGCAAATTCAGTTACCAATACCATCGGATCTTCCGGGCTGACGACGTTGAAGGCTATTCTGAAGTTTTCGGACGGCACACCGGTATCGCAAAAGCGGATTGACATCACGGCCGATCTGACCAAGATTACGTTCCCGGAAGGAAGTTCCCAACTGACCGACTCATTGGGCGTTGCGACCATCAAGGTGACGAGGGCATCAGCAACCGTTGGTGGCGCCGGAACACTGGCGGGCGCCGCTTCGATTTCGGGATCGAATGCAGCGGGTGCCTCGGTCACGACGGTTGTGACTGGTGGGGTTGACTTTTCGGTGGGTGCTGTGGTCGGCGCGGCCACCCTGACGCTCGACACCTTTGATGTCGGCGCTGCCAGCCTGGCCGCCTACGGTACCCGTCAAATCTCGGTGCGCGCCATGCTGGGAACCAGTGTGGCACCCTCGGTACAAGTGAGCTTTTCTTCCAGCTGTGGCCAGCTATCGCCCGCAACCGCGCCGACGAACACCAGCGGCATAGCGACCGCCAGCTTCACGGCAACCGATATTGCGGGAACGACGGTCAGCACTCTTGGTTGTGGCGGCAAGACGGTTGATATTTCGGTGAGTGCTGTCGGTGCCAGTACAGTGAGCAAATCGGTCAGCGTGCTCGCGGCCCCGGCGACCAATTTGAGCTTTGTTGTCCCGACGGATGCGAGCAAGTCGCGGATTTACCTGGCCAATTCCGGTGGGGCGACGCAGGCAATGGTCCAGTTCCTGCTGTCGAATGCGCGCGGGGAAGCATTACCCGGGCAGGATGTGCTGGTGGCTCTCAAAACATTGAATGGGGGTGCTCCCAAGGCCACGTTCGGTACGGTCGGTAATGTGGCCCCGGTAACCCTGACGACCGATTCCCTGGGCAAGGTTTCCGTGCCAGTGTTCTCTGGCACCGTGCCAACCAATGTCCTGGTCAACGCGGCCCTGGTGTCGAACCTGTCGATTCAAACGGATTCGTCGGTTGTCGTGATTGCCTCAGGGCGCCCAGTGCAGTCACGGGTGAGTCTGGTGCCGGCCAAGCACGCCATTCGCGGTTTCAATTTTGATGGTGCAACGACCACCGTGACGATGTCGCTGGCGGACCGGCAGGGCAATCCCGTGCCGGACGGGACCGCGGTTAACTTTGTTACCAAGGCTGGCGTCATGATTCCACCAACCTGCGTCACTGGTGCTGTGCCAGGCGACTCCCAGTGCACTGTGACCATTCGTACACAGAATCCCCGCCCGTTTGCGGCAGATGGCACTAAGAACGGATATGTCTCGATCCTGGCCTACACCGCCGGCGAAGAGGATTTCACCGATACAAATTTCAGCAATACCTACGACGCTGGGGATTCTTTCAGCCTGAGCGGCAATGACCTCGGTACTGCCTACCGAGACGATCTCGCAACCAAGAATGTGCCACCAGGGACGTTCAAACTGAATGCTGATGGGACAGAATCTCTGATTAAAAGTTGGGATGGAACCATGTATGTGCACCAGCCAGGTGAGTTTGCCATTCCGCGTGCGGCCGAAGCGGGAGGAACCACTCCCTTGCCGAATCAGGGTGATGGTGTGTGGGGCGCTGCCGACGTGCGCGGACAAGTGGTAATTGTTTTCTCCACAGATGACCTGCTCATCAACGCTCCTGTGTGGACGCATGGGGTCGATGGACAGTGGAACGGTGGGGATGTGGCAACGGGTCTGACCGTAGTCATTCAAGATTTGAACGGAAGAAGTGTTCCGACCGGCAGCAGTATTTCAGTGGCGGTGTCGGACAACACACCCAAGCTGCCAACGGACGGCGCCGCCTTTCCGATCTACGGCACTTGTTCCCTGGTCAGCCAGTCACACTCGGCAGTGCCCGACTCGCTCGAACCGCTGACGCTCACCTTGAGCCTGAAACAATGCGCCACTGGAGATCAGGTCGCCATTACCGTAGCCACCCCTGCCGGGTCGAAAACCTATGCCTTTTCGACACCCTGAGCGTGCATGAGATGGATGTTTGACCATTGATCTCTCTCATTGGCCTGCCCGGCTCCGGCAAATCAACCGTCGGACGCCAACTTGCCAGGCGACTGCAACTCCCCTTCTCTGACTCCGATCATGTGATCGAGCAGCAGTTGGGCTGTTCCATACGTGAGTACTTTGAGCTTGAAGGGGAAGAGCGGTTTCGCGATGTCGAGGAGTCGGTGATTGACGAGCTGACACAAGCTGGATCAGGTGTGCTGTCAACCGGTGGAGGCGTCATACTGCGACCGGCCAATCGTCTGCGCTTGCGCCAACACGGTCAGGTGGTCTACCTCAACTCTTCGCCCGATGAGTTGTTCAGGCGCTTGCGCCACGACGTGAATCGGCCTTTGCTGCAGGTCGCTGATCCCCTGAATCGTTTGCGTGATCTGCACACGTCGCGTGATCCCCTGTACCGGGAGACCGCGCACTTTGTCGTTGAGACCGGGCGCCCGTCGGTAGCGACCCTGGTCAGCATGATTGTGATGCAACTTGAATTGGCGGGCGTGCTGCCTCTAAACTCGCAGCTATGAACAGCCAGACAGTTCCCATTGAATTGCAGGAGCGTAGCTACGGCATTGCAGTCGGCAGTGCGCTTTTTGACGATCCGTGCAGTTACGCAGCCCTGCCTGCGGCCAGTCATGTCCTGATCGTTACCAACAGCACGGTCGCGCCGCTGTATGCGAAACGGCTGGAGCAGGCATTGCGCGGGAAATATGCCGCCGTTCACACGGTGGTTCTGCCGGATGGGGAAGAATACAAAACTTGGCAGACCTTGAACCTGGTCTTTGACGCGCTGCTGCAGAACGGTTGTGACCGCAAGACCATCGTCTTCGCACTGGGTGGTGGTGTGGTTGGCGATATGGCGGGCTTTGCCGCAGCCAGTTACATGCGGGGAGTGCCCTTTGTTCAGGTTCCGACAACCTTGCTGGCGCAGGTTGATTCCTCGGTCGGCGGCAAGACCGGCATCAATCATCCGATGGGCAAGAACATGATCGGGGCGTTTTACCAGCCGCTCAAGGTGGTGTGTGATCTCGATACGCTCAAGACTTTGCCCTTGCGTGAACTGAGTGCCGGACTGGCTGAGGTAATCAAATACGGACCGATTGCTGATCTGGACTTCCTGCAGTGGATCGAAGAGAACATCGACGCCTTGCTGGCGCGTGAACCGCTTGCCTTGGCCTATGCGGTACGGCGCTGCTGTGAGATCAAGGCTTGGGTCGTGGCGCAGGATGAGCGTGAGAGCGGTCTGCGCGCCATCCTGAATTTTGGTCATACCTTCGGTCACGCGATCGAGGCGGGTCTGGGGTACGGTGAGTGGTTGCATGGCGAAGCGGTTGGCTGCGGCATGGTGATGGCCATGGGTTTGTCGCACCGACTCGGACTGGTGGATGCGTCCGATGTTCAACGTGTGACAGCACTGATTGAAAAGGCGGGACTGCCGGTGCTGGGCCCATGTCTGTCAACAACAGACAACGCGGGGCGCTACCTTGAATTGATGCAGATTGACAAAAAGGCGCAAGACGGCGAGGTCAGGTTCGTCCTGATTGACGGAGCTGCCCGGGCCTTCGTGCGGGGCGCACCTGAGGCACTGGTTCGCGAAGTAATTGATGCTTGCTGCCTACGCCAGTGATCCGATCGCGTCGCGTGGCCGCCGCTTTGTACAGACGCCAGCGCCCGGTCGCAGCGAGTACCAGCGCGACCGGGACCGCATTGTGCATTGCTCGGCGTTTCGGCGCTTGGTGTACAAGACCCAGGTTTTTCTGAACCACGAAGGCGACCTTTTTCGTACGCGCCTGACTCATTCACTGGAAGTGGCGCAGCTGGGACGCTCCATGGCACGTTCGCTCGGCCTGAACGAGGACCTGGTCGAGGCGATCGCGTTGGCGCACGACCTCGGACACACACCCTTTGGGCACGCCGGGCAGGATGCCTTGAATGAATGCATGGCACCATTCGGCGGCTTTGAGCACAACATGCAAAGCTTGCGTGTGGTTGATCAACTCGAAGAGCGCTATCCCCAGTTTGACGGCTTGAACCTGACCTTTGAGACACGCGAGGGCATTCTGAAACATTGCTCACGCCTTCATGCCGAGGAACTGGAGGTTGGGGAGCCGGGCGGTGTCGGCCAGCGTTTCTTGCAGGGTGGTCAGCCCAGCCTGGAAGCACAGCTGTGCAACCTGGCAGATGAAATTGCCTACAACGCCCACGATATTGACGATGGTGTGCGGTCCGGCCTGATTACGCTGGAGCAGTTGCAGCAGGTGGCCCTGTTTGATGATTTCAGACGGCAGGCGTTGACCGAGTTTCCCCACTTGCAGGAAGCATCGGCTGGCCGGCGGCTGCTCTACGACAGTATTCGCCGCATGCTCAGCGCGCAGGTTGACGATGTTATTGGGGCGACCCGTGCTGCGTTGCAGAAGGCGATACCGGACAGCGTCAATGAGGTCCGCCAGATGCCGCCCTTGGTGCAGTTTGGCGAAGACATGAAGGTCAGGGCACAGGGCTTGAAACATTTTTTGTTGCATCAACTCTATCGCCATCCGAGAGTCATGCACACCACAGGCGAGGCGCGCCGGATGCTGCATTCGCTGTTTGAAGCCTACCGCGCCCATCCCGAGGAGATGCAGCCGCGCTTTGTGGCACGTCTGGAAGCATTGCACGAGGCATCCGACGATTCAAGGGGTGCCGCCCGAGTCATTGCGGACTATATCGCCGGTATGACGGATCGGTTTGCCACACGCGAGCATGAGCGCCTGATGAAACTCGATCTGTTGGTGGAACTATCCATTTCTGTGGCTGAAGCACCGTGACAAGAAAATCACACACCGTCAAAGACACGGTAGGGTTGGCCGCAGCAGGCGTGACGCCGGAAATCAGGGCCGGTCAATCGATCGAGTTGCTCAAGGAACTGCACATTCTGACCCGCGAGGGAAAACTCAATCAGGACACAAGGCGCAAGCTCAAACAGGTCTACCATCTGTATCAGTTCATCGAGAAGCTGCTGCTCGAGCTGCCGGATCACGAGGCAGGCATCACGCTGGCCGATCATGGGGCTGGCAAATCGTATCTGGGTTTCATTATTTACGATCTCTTTTTCAAGCAACGTGAAACCGGTCACATCTACGGTGTCGAGACCCGATCGGAATTGGTTGAAAAATCGCGAGCTTTGGCGCTCAGACTTGGTTTTGAGCGGATGTCGTTCCTGAATTTGAGCGTTGCCGAGGCAAGCGCATCGAATCAACTGCCGCCGCGGATCGATATCGTGACCGCGCTGCATGCCTGCGATACCGCCACCGACGATGCGATTGCGTTCGGCCTGCAAAAGCAGGCACGCTTCATGGTACTGGTACCCTGCTGTCAGGCCGAACTGGCGCGCTGTTTGAATCAAGACAAAGCCTTGTCCCTGTCACGCACAACCCTGGCCGAACTGTGGCGTCATCCCTTGCACGCGCGCGAGTTTGGCAGTCAGCTGACAAATGTGCTGCGTTGCCTGTACCTAGAAGCCTCGGGTTACCAGGTCAGCGTCACTGAGCTGGTCGGATGGGAGCACAGCATGAAAAACGAACTCATCATTGCGCGCTTTACTGGCCACAAAAAGCACAGTTCAGCACAACGCCTGGGTGTGCTGCTGGAGCAGTTCGGACTGACCCAACTCTTGACAACCCGATATGTTCAATAATTGGGGTCAGACTCCAATTATTCATCATGGCCCGACTTCCCCGCCTGACGCTGCCCGGCTTTCCGCATCACGTGATCCAGCGTGGGAATAATCGACAGGCAATTTTTCACACTACGCAGGACTACCAGACACTGATCGGTCTGCTGGACGAGAACGCACTCAAGTTTGCGGTGGAGATTCATGCCTACGTGCTGATGAGCAATCACTTTCACTTGCTGGTCACGCCACAGACAGAAGATGGCGTGCCGCATTTGATGCAGGCCGTTGGCAGAAGCTATGTGCGCTATTTCAATGGTACGCAACAGCGCAGTGGCACTTTGTGGGAAGGCCGCTACAAGTCAACTTTGATCCAGACCGATCGCTATTTGCTTGCCTGCATGGCCTATATCGACCTTAATCCGGTGCGCGCGGGACTGGTTGCTCAGGCGCGTGATTACCCATGGTCGAGTTTCGGGCACTACACCGGGCAGCGTGCCGAAAAGTTCATCGCAACACATCCCTTGGTGTGGGAACTGGGCAACACACCTTTTGCACGCGAAGCGGCGTACGCCGAATTGGTGCAGTCGGGAGTCGGTCCGGCGCAACAGCTTGCCTTGACTGATTCGGTCCTGCGAGGCTGGGCCCTGGGCGAGCCCGATTTTGTTGCTGATTTGCAGAGGCGAACCAGGCGTCGAGTTAGCAAGGGAAAGGCAGGTCGACCTGTTGCGGTCGCGAAAGCGCCCTAGAGCCCCCCGAATCCGATTTGCAGTTCAGTGCGGGCATTTGATTTAATATGTCCCCAATTATTTGTTGAAAGATTGGTTAGAGAGATAATTGGAATCTGACCCCAATTATTTTTCTTGGCACTTTTGTTGCATTGCGGTAGTCTTCACGGTTCTGAATATTTAGGAGCGCGCCATGACGACGGCTGCCGAGATCTCGCATCTCCAGGAAAAAGGTTTGTATTCCGCTGCACAGGAGCATGACGCTTGCGGTGTCGGGTTCGTGGCGCATATCAAAGGCACCAAGTCTCACGAGATCGTCCAAAGCGCGCTCAAGATTCTGGAGAACCTGGACCATCGGGGTGCCGTCGGTGCAGACAAACTGATGGGTGACGGCGCGGGTATCCTGATCCAGTTGCCTGATGCGCTGTACCGTGAGGCGATGGCCGGGCAGGGCGTGTCATTGCCACCCCCGGGTGAATATGGCGTCGGCATGATCTTTCTGCCCAAGGAGCATGCTTCGCGTCTGGCTTGTGAGCAGGAGATGGAACGCGCCATCAAGGCCGAACGGCAGGTCTTGCTGGGCTGGCGTGATGTGCCGGTGAATCACGAGATGCCGATGTCGCCGACCGTGCGCGAGAAGGAGCCCGTCATTCGCCAAGTCTTCATCGGTCGCGGCAACGACATCATTGTGCAGGACGCCCTGGAGCGCAAGCTTTACGTCATCCGCAAGACGGCCAGCGCCAGCATTCAGGCGCTCAAGCTCAAGCACAGCAAGGAATACTACGTTCCCAGCATGTCGAGCCGCACCGTGATTTACAAGGGCCTGTTGCTGGCCGATCAAGTTGGTACCTACTACTCTGATTTGCGTGACCTGCGCTGTGTATCGGCGCTGGGCCTGGTGCACCAGCGGTTTTCTACCAACACGTTTCCGGAGTGGCCTCTGGCGCATCCTTACCGCTATGTGGCGCACAACGGTGAGATCAATACCGTCAAGGGCAATTACAACTGGATGAAGGCACGCGAAGGCGTGATGTCTTCACCCGTGCTGGGCGCCGATTTGCAAAAGCTCTACCCCATCACCTTCCCAGGCCAGTCTGACACGGCGACCTTCGACAACTGTCTGGAACTGCTCACCATGGCGGGCTATCCGATCAGCCAGGCGATGATGATGATGATTCCCGAGCCCTGGGAGCAGCACACCACGATGGATCAGCGGCGCAAGGCCTTTTACGAGTACCACGCTGCCATGCTGGAGCCCTGGGATGGCCCGGCTTCCATCGTCTTTACCGACGGTCGCCAGATTGGCGCCACACTGGACCGCAACGGTCTGCGTCCATCGCGTTACTGCATTACCGATGACGATCTGGTCATCATGGCTTCCGAGTCGGGTGTGCTGCCGGTGCCGGAGAACAAAATCGTGCGCAAATGGCGTCTGCAACCGGGCAAGATGTTCCTGATCGACCTGGAGCAGGGACGCATGGTCGACGACGAGGAACTCAAGGCCAATCTGGCCAACGCCAAGCCCTACAAGCAGTGGATCGAGAACCTGCGCATCAAGCTCGACGACGTGGTGGGAGCCGGCGATTCAGCCAGCGTGCAGCAGGATGGTGCGAGCCTGCTGGACCGCCAGCAGGCGTTCGGATTCACGCAGGAAGACATCAAGTTCCTGCTCTCTCCCATGGCTACTGCCGGTGAAGAAGCGATCGGATCCATGGGCAACGACAGCCCGCTGGCGGTGCTGAGTGACAAAAACAAGCCGCTCTACAACTACTTCAAGCAGTTGTTTGCCCAGGTGACCAACCCGCCGATTGACCCGATCCGCGAAGCCATCGTGATGTCGCTGGTGTCCTTCATTGGTCCCAAACCCAATCTGCTCGACATCAATCAGGTCAACCCGCCGATGCGTCTGGAGGTGACCCAGCCCGTGCTCGATTTTGCCGAAATGGCCAAGTTGCGCGACATCGAGAAGCACACGCAGGGAAAATTCCGAAGCTACACGCTCGACATCACCTACCCGCTGGCCTGGGGCCACGAGGGCGTCGAGGCCAAGCTGGCCTCCCTGTGCGCCGAAGCCGTGGATGCCATCCGGGGTGGCAAGAATATTCTCATCATCAGTGACCGTGCTGTCAGCGCCACGCAGCTAGCTATTCCGGCTTTGCTGGCCCTGTCAGCGATTCATCAGCATCTGGTTGGCGAAGGCCTGCGAACCATTGCCGGTCTGGTGGTAGAGACCGGCAGTGCCCGCGAAGTCCATCACTTTGGCGTTCTGGCAGGCTATGGTGCCGAGGCGGTTCATCCCTACCTGGCAATGGAGACACTCGTCAGCATTCATCGTAGCCTGCCTGGAGACTTGAGTGCCGACAAGGCGATCTACAACTACGTCAAGGCAGTGGGCAAAGGCCTGTCCAAGATCATGTCAAAAATGGGTGTGTCCACCTACATGAGTTATTGCGGCGCGCAGTTGTTTGAGGCCATCGGGCTTTCCGGTGAAACCGTCAGCAAGTACTTTGCCGGTACCCCGAGTCGGGTTGGCGGCATCGGTGTCTTTGAGATTGCCGAAGAGGCGATTCTCATGCACAAGTCAGCGTTCAGCCAGGATCCGGTTCTTGCCAGCCAGCTTGACGCTGGCGGTGAGTATGCCTGGCGTGCGCGTGGCGAAGAGCATATGTGGACACCTGATGTCATTGCTAAACTGCAGCACAGCACGCGTGCCAACAGCTGGAACACGTACAAGGAATATGCGCAACTGATCAACGATCAGAGCCGGCGCCACATGACCTTGCGCGGCTTGTTCGAGTTCAAACTCGATCCAGCCAGAGCGATTGCCTTGACGGAAGTTGAATCAGCCAAGGAAATCGTCAAGCGCTTTGCCAGCGGCGCCATGTCGCTAGGCTCGATCAGCACGGAGGCCCATGCCACACTGGCCGTTGCCATGAACCGCATTGGCGGCAAGAGCAACACGGGCGAGGGCGGCGAAGATCCGGCGCGTTACCGCAATGAGCTCAAAGGCATTGCGATCAAGGCGGGTGACTCGCTCAAGAGCGTGATTGGCGATGACGTGGTCGAGGTTGATTTGCCACTGCAGGACGGCGACAGCTTGCGCTCACGCATCAAGCAGGTGGCGTCCGGCCGCTTTGGCGTGACGGCCGAGTACCTCAGCAGTGCCGACCAGATCCAGATCAAGATGGCCCAGGGTGCCAAGCCGGGTGAAGGGGGGCAACTCCCTGGCGGCAAGGTCTCCGAATACATTGGCAAATTGCGTCATTCGGTACCGGGTGTTGGCCTGATTTCGCCACCGCCGCACCACGACATCTATTCGATTGAAGATCTGGCACAGCTGATTCACGATCTGAAGAACGTGGCGCCGCACGCCAGCATCAGCGTGAAACTGGTCAGCGAAATTGGTGTTGGCACCATCGCCGCCGGCGTTGCCAAGTGCAAGAGCGACCATGTGGTGATTTCAGGCCATGATGGCGGCACGGGCGCCTCGCCCTGGTCGTCCATCAAGCATGCAGGCAGCCCCTGGGAAATTGGCCTGGCTGAAACCCAGCAGACGCTGGTGCTGAACCGCTTGCGCAGTCGCATTCGCGTCCAGGCAGATGGCCAGATGAAGACCGGGCGAGACGTGGTCATTGGTGCCCTGCTGGGTGCCGATGAGTTCGGCTTTGCCACGGCACCGCTAGTGGTCGAAGGCTGCATCATGATGCGCAAGTGCCACCTCAACACCTGCCCCGTAGGTGTGGCGACACAGGACCCATTGCTGCGCAGGAAGTTTTCCGGCAAGCCCGAGCATCTGGTGAACTACTTCTTCTTCATCGCCGAAGAGGTGCGCGTGATCATGGCGCAGCTCGGCATCCGGAAATTCGACGACTTGATTGGGCGCTCTGACTTGCTCGACACGCGCAAAGGCATTGCTCACTGGAAAGCCAGAGGGCTGGACTTCAGTCGCCTGTTTGCCCAGGCCAATGCGCCGCTCTCGGTCTCGCGCTACCAGACCGAAAGTCAGGAGCATGGCTTGGCCCATTCTCTGGACAACGTGCTGATCGAGAGGTCGCGTGCGGCGATCGACCGTGGTGAAAAGGTTCAATTCATCGAGGTGGTACGTAACGTGAATCGCTCTGTTGGAGCCATGCTGTCGGGGGCCGTAACGCGGGCGCACCCGGAGGGATTGCCGGACAACTCGATTCACATTCAGCTCGAAGGCACGGGCGGTCAGTCGTTTGGTGCTTTCCTGGCGCGTGGCATCACGCTGTACCTGATTGGTGACGCCAACGACTACACCGGAAAAGGCCTCTCCGGCGGGCGGATCGTGGTGCGCCCCAGCATCGACTTTCGGGGTGAGGCGATTCGCAACACGATTGTTGGCAACACTGTGATGTATGGCGCCACCAGCGGCGAGGCCTTTTTGAGCGGTGTTGGTGGCGAGCGCTTTGCCGTGCGTCTGTCGGGTGCCACTGCCGTAGTGGAAGGCACCGGGGACCACGGTTGCGAGTACATGACAGGCGGCACTGTGCTGGTGCTGGGACGCACGGGTCGTAACTTCGCCGCTGGCATGAGTGGTGGTGTGGCCTACGTTTATGACGAGGACGGGAAGTTTGGCCAGCGTTGCAACACCTCCATGGTCTCGCTGGAGAAGGTACTGCCGGCAGTCGAGCAGGAAGCGACGATGGATCCGGGGCTTTGGCATCAAGGACAGACCGACGAGGCGCAACTCGTGAAACTGCTGGGCAGCCACAACCGCTGGACTGGCAGCAAGCGAGCGCGCGAGTTGCTGGATAACTGGGAGCAGTCACGGTTGAAATTTGTCAAAGTCTTCCCGAACGAATACAAGCGCGCTCTGGCCGAGATTCACGCCAAGAAAGCAACGGCGCCTATTGTCATCCCGGACCCCGGATCGGAGTCCGGGGCAGGCCCGGTCCGGGATCCATGGATTGCGGGTCAAGCCCGTAATGACAAGTGATTGAACATCAGGTGTAAAGACAAACAGGACGGCGATTATGGGAAAAATAACTGGATTCATGGAATTTGATCGGCTTGAGGAGGGCTATAAGCCGGTCCCTGAGCGCCTCAAGAACTACCAGGAGTTTGTTCTGGGGCTGGACGAGGCACAGGCCGGCAAGCAGGCCGCTCGATGCATGGACTGCGGCACACCGTTTTGCAACAGCGGCTGCCCGGTCAACAACATCATTCCGGATTTCAACGATCTGGTCTATCGGGGCGACTGGAAGAATGCAATCGAGGTCCTGCACAGCACCAACAATTTTCCGGAGTTCACCGGTCGCATCTGCCCGGCGCCGTGCGAGGCTGCGTGTACGCTCAATGTGAATGACAGTGCTGTCGGGATCAAGTCGATTGAGCATGCCATCATTGATCGCGCCTGGGCCGAGGGCTGGGTGCAGCCGCAGCCGCCTGAGCGCAAGTCCGGCCGAAAAGTTGCGGTGGTCGGCTCCGGGCCGGCGGGCATGGCGGCGGCGCAGCAACTGGCCCGTGCCGGACATGAGGTCACGCTGTTCGAAAAGAATGATCGCATTGGCGGTTTGCTGCGTTACGGTATTCCAGACTTCAAACTGGAAAAGTCGCACATCGACAGGCGTGCCCAGCAAATGCAGCAAGAGGGCGTCACCATTCGTACCGGTGTGTTGGTCGGTGAGATGCCGGCCTCCGGCGCCGGTGCAGCGGTCACCAACTGGTCAGTTGAAACCATCAGCGCAGCGCAATTGAGCAAGGAGTTTGATGCTGTGCTGCTGACCGGCGGTGCCGAACAGTCGCGCGACTTGCCGGTGCCCGGTCGGGAACTCGACGGTGTGCACTTCGCCATGGAGTTCTTGCCGCAGCAGAACAAGCTCAATGCCGGCGACAAGCTCAAGGCCGAGGGCATCAACCAGATCCGCGCGGATGGCAAGCATGTGATTGTCATTGGCGGTGGCGATACCGGCTCCGACTGCGTTGGTACCAGTCGGCGCCAGGGGGCGGCCAGCGTCACGCAATTTGAAGTGATGCCGCAGCCACCCGCGCAGGAGGATAGACCGATGACCTGGCCGTACTGGCCGCTCAAGTTGCGCTCCAGTTCCAGTCATGACGAGGGCTGTGTGCGCGAGTTTGCGATTTCAACGCAGGAGTTCATTGGGGCCAAGGGCAAGGTCACCGGCGTGAAGACAGTGCGTGTTGAGTGGCACGATGGGAAGATGCAAGCCGTCACCGGCAGTGAGCAGCTTTTAAAGGCTGATCTGGTGCTGCTGGCGATGGGTTTCGTCAACCCCCTGGCGACGGTGCTGGATGCCTTCGGCGCCGAAAAGGACGCCCGTGGCAATGCCAGGGCCAGTACCGAACTCGTTGGTGGCTATGCCACCACGGTCAAAAAGGTCTTTGCGGCTGGTGACATGCGGCGCGGCCAGAGTCTGGTGGTCTGGGCGATTCGTGAAGGTCGCCAGGCGGCGCGCACCATCGACGAATTTCTGATGGGCGCCAGCGTACTGCCACGTTGAGATGACCCCCTCGCTTGCCATTTTATGGGCTGCGCTGCCCCCCGAGAGGGGCCAGGCCGGGCTTGGGGCGGCCCTGCGCGGGCCTGAGTCGGGGTAATCCCTTATGATGCACGACCGGACTTCACCCGGTTTTGCGATTTTTCATGCCCGCCACCTCTGTATCTCTGCTTGAATTGCGTCACCTGACTTTTGGTTATGGTGAGCGCGTTGTTCTGGACGACGTTTGTCTGACGGTGCCGCGCGGCAAGGTGACCGCTCTGATGGGAGCGTCGGGTGGCGGCAAGACGACCATACTGCGCTTGATCGGTGGCCAAAACAGGGCACAGTTGGGTGAACTGCTGTTCGACGGACAGGATGTCAGCCGAATGGACCAGACGCAGCTTTATGCTGCGCGTCGGCGCATGGGGATGTTGTTTCAGTTTGGCGCCTTGTTTGCCGACTTGTCGGTGTTTGAAAATGTTGCCTTTCCGCTGCGCGAACACACGGATCTGTCGGAGTCCTTGATCCGGGATGTGGTTTTGATGAAACTCAATGCAGTGGGCTTGCGTGGCTCGCGCGACATGATGCCCAGCGAGGTTTCCGGCGGGATGGCACGACGCATCGCGCTGGCGCGTGCGATTGCGTTGGACCCCGAACTTGTGATGTACGACGAACCGTTTTCCGGTCTGGATCCGATATCTCTTGGAACGGCCGCACGTCTGATCCGTGAGCTCAATGATTCGATGGGACTGACCAGTATCTTTGTGTCGCACGAACTGGAGCAGACTTTGGCCATTGCCGACCATGTGATCATTCTGGCCAATGGCAGAGTGGCCACGCAGGGTACGCCAGAAGAGGTACGCCACAGCACCGACCCGCTGGTTTACCAGTATGTGAATGCCGAAGTCGATGGCCCGGTGCGCTTCCATTACCCGGGACCGACCATTGAGCAGGAATTCGGCTTGGGAGCAAGCTTGTGAGCTGGTACAAACTGGGCGATGTCGGGTTTTCGGTTCGCCGCCAAGTGGCTGACCTCGGGCTGGGCGCGCGCCTGTTCCTGCGCCTGCTCAGGACGCTGGGCGGCAGCCTCAAGCGCTTCGGCTTGATCCGCGACCAGATTCATTTCCTGGGGAATTACTCCCTGGCGATCATCGCAGTTTCGGGCTTGTTTGTTGGATTTGTGTTTGGTCTGCAGGGTTATTACACCTTGCAACGCTACGGCTCCTCGGAAGCGCTGGGTCTGCTGGTGACGCTCAGTCTGGTCCGGGAACTGGGCCCGGTGGTTACTGCCTTGCTCTTTGCCGGGCGAGCCGGGACCTCGCTGACTGCCGAGATCGGCCTGATGAAGGCCGGTGAGCAGATCAGCGTCATGGAGATGATGGCGGTGGATCCGGTGCAACGTGTGCTGGCTCCCCGTTTTTGGGCCGGTATCATCGCGATGCCACTTTTGGCGGCCGTTTTCAGCGCGATGGGCATTATTGGTGGCTGGGTTGTTGGCGTGCTCATGATCGGCGTGGATGCGGGCTCGTTCTGGAGTCAGATTCAGGGTGGTGTCGATGTTTGGCAAGATGTGGGAAATGGCGTCATCAAGAGCGTTGTCTTTGGCTTCACAGTAACTTTTATTGCACTGTTGCAGGGGTTCAATGCCCAGCCAACGCCGGAGGGGGTGGCCAGCGCGACGACCCGGACCGTGGTGGTTGCTTCCTTGTCGGTGCTGGGTATGGATTTCGTCCTGACCGCCCTGATGTTTACCATATGAAGGAAGTTTGATGCAGCGCTCTAAGAATGACGTGTGGGTTGGCCTGTTTGTGCTGATTGGAGCCGTCGCGATCCTGTTCCTGGCTTTGCAGTCGGCCAATTTGTTGACTCTGAGTTTTCAGACCAGCTATAACGTTCATGCCAAGTTTGATAATGTTGGCGGGCTCAAGCCCAAGGCGGCAGTGCGCAGCGCGGGCGTGGTGGTCGGCAGGGTTGAAAAGATTGTCTTTGACGACAAATCCTTCCAGGCCCGCGTCACGCTGGCGATGGAGAGCAGGTACACGTTTCCGAAAGACAGCTCACTCAAGATCCTGACCAGTGGGCTGCTGGGCGAACAGTACCTGGGCATTGAACCCGGTGCCGACGAAAAGACGCTGGTTGCCGGAGACACCATTTCCAGTACGCAGTCGGCGATGGTGTTGGAAAGCCTGATCGGGCAATTCCTTTACAGCAAGGCAGCGGAGGGCGGTGGTGCAGATGCGGGCAAAGGAAAGAAATGACGCTTAGGCAATTGTTACCCGGAGTCCGGGACCGGGGTCGCGCTTGCGCTCTGGGGATGTGCTGGGTCCTGAGCGCGCTTCTTGCTGGCTGTGCGACGGGGCCACGTGCCGATCCGCGTGACCCTCTGGAGCCATTCAACCGAGGGGTGTATCGTCTCAATAGCGCAGTAGATGCGGCGGTTTTGAAACCGGTGGCGAGCACCTACCGGGATGTGACGCCGGTTCGCGTGCGCCAAGGCGTGGGCAATTTTTTTGGCAATCTGCAGGATGCCTGGTCGTTTGTGAACAATGTTCTGCAGTTCAAAGGCCAGGCGGCGATCGACAGTTTGCGTCGTGTGGGTGTGAATACCTTTCTTGGATGGGGTGGCGTTTTTGACGTTGCCACCGAGATGGACATCGAAAAACACACCAAGGATTTTGGCCATACGCTGGGTTACTGGGGTGTTGGCAGCGGACCTTATCTGGTTCTTCCCCTGCTCGGTTCGTCGACCTTGCGCGATGCCGTCGCACTGCCGGTGGACTGGAAGGGTGATCTGCTTGTCAACGTCGGGCATATTCCGACGCGCAACACGGCCAGGGTGCTCAGACTGGTTGATGAGCGTTCCGACCTGCTCAAGGCCAGCACCATGCTGGAGGAGGCCGCGCTGGATCCCTACACTTTTGTTCGCGAAGCATTTCTTCAACGTCGCCGCAGTGTCATTTTTGATGGCAATCCGCCGGAAGAAGACAATGCAGAATCTCGTTAGCCCGGAAAGTCAAACCATGAGTACACGCTCGTTAAGCCGCCTGCTGGCCATTCTCGTCATCAGTCTGTCAGGCCTGGTGGCCTTCCCGGCAAGTGCCGTTGATGAAACAGCCGATGGTTTGATCAAACGCCTGTCCACGGAAGTGCTTGACAGCATTCGCTCCGACAAGGCGATTCAGGCCGGCGATGTGGCGAGAATTGTTGCCCTGGTCGATGGCAAGATCATGCCCAACGTCAACTTTCAGCGCATGACGGCCGCTGCCGTTGGGCCGGCTTGGCGCCAGGCCAGCGCCGAGCAGCAAAAACGCCTTCAGGAAGAGTTCAAAGTCTTGCTGGTGCGCACCTATGCCGGAGCGCTGACCCAGGTGAGTGACCAGACCATTATTGTCAAGCCCATGCGGGCCGCACCCGAGGACAAGGAAGTCGTGGTGCGGACCGAAGTGAAAGGCCGCGGTGACGCGATTCAGCTGGATTACCGGCTTGAAAAGACACCGGGAGAAGGCGCTGGTTGGAAGATTTACAACCTCAATGTACTGGGGGCCTGGTTGGTGGAAACCTATCGCAGCGATTTTGCCCAGCAGATCAATGTCAAAGGCATCGACGGATTGATTGTCACTCTGACAGAGCGCAACAAGGCGAATGCCAAAAAGGGGTGAATATTGTTGGTATTGCCAAACGAGTTGACACATTCCCAAGCCACCGCCTGTCTGGCGCTGCTGTTGCAGGGTCTACGTTCACACAGCGATGCGCAAGTGGTAGTTGATGCCACGGGTCTGAACCGGTTTGATTCTGCGGCGCTGGCCGTATTGCTGGAATTTCGACGCGAGTGCCTGGCCTTGGGCAAGCGCTTTTCGATTCAGGGCTTGCCCAGCCGTTTGCGTGATTTGGCCGCCTTGTACGGCATCGCTGATTTGCTGTCTGCACAGTAGCCCTCTGTCATGTCCGCCATTTCGTTTCAAGCCATCTCCAAGTCCTATCCGGCACCGCGTGGGGTCAAGGGGAGTACGTTTCTGGCGCTGGACCGTGTCAGTCTGGACATTGAAGAAGGTGAGTTTTTTGGCCTGCTGGGTCCCAACGGCGCGGGCAAGACCACCATGATCAGCATCCTGGCGGGTTTGTCGCGCGCCAGCGCAGGCCGGGTTTCGGTGTTGGGTCATGATGTGTTGCTCGACTACGCCAAGGCCCGCCGCAGCCTGGGTGTGGTTCCGCAGGAGCTGGTGTTTGATCCCTTTTTCAATGTGCGGGAAGCGCTGCGCTTCCAGTCCGGTTATTTTGGTATCAGGAACAACGAGGCCTGGATTGACGAACTGCTCGATAGTCTGGGCCTGACTGAAAAAGCCGACGCCAATTTGCGCCAACTCTCGGGCGGTATGAAGCGTCGTGTACTCGTGGCACAGGCGCTGGTGCACAAGCCACCGGTGATTGTGCTCGACGAGCCGACGGCAGGCGTCGATGTGGAACTGCGTCAGACCCTGTGGCAATTTATTGCCCGACTCAACAAAGAAGGCCATACGGTCCTGCTGACAACCCATTATCTTGAAGAGGCTGAGGCCTTGTGTGGGCGCATCGCCATGCTCAAAGCGGGGCGCATTGTGGCACTGGACCACACCAGCGAGTTGTTGAAGACAGCCTCCAGCAACGTGCTGCGGTTCAAGGTAGACCATGAACTGCCAAAAGTGCTGGCAGATCAGGCCCGTGTCACAGGGCGTATTGTCCAGTTTCCGGCACACGATGCCCTCGAAATTGAACGTTATCTGGCGGCGGTGCGCGAGGCCGGACTGGTGGCGCAGGACGTCGAAATCCGCAAGGCGGATCTGGAAGATGTTTTTCTCGCAGTCATGAAGGGGTCCTCTGAGAGCAACTTGAGCGACGCAGGGCCGCCCCAAGGCGCTAAGGCCCCCTCGAGGGGCAGCGCAGTACGCGAAGCGACAAGCGTGGGGGCCACGTCATGACCGGTTGGCAGACCCTCTTGTACAAGGAAGTGCTGCGCTTCTGGAAAGTGGCGTTTCAGACAATTGCCGGGCCTGTTCTGACGGCGATGCTTTACCTGCTGATTTTCGGTCATGCGCTGGAGGCGCACGTGAAGGTGTACGACCGGGTAAGCTACAGTGCGTTCCTGGTTCCCGGTCTGGCGATGATGAGTCTGCTGCAAAACGCCTTTGCTAACAGTTCCTCGTCGCTGATCATGAGCAAGGTGATGGGCAATCTGGTCTTTCTGATGCTCACCCCCCTGTCTTACATGAACTGGTTTGTGGCTTATGTGGGAGCAGCAGTCATTCGCGGCCTGGTGGTTGGGCTGGGTGTGTTCGCGGTTTCAGCCTTATTTACAGACGTCAGCTTTGTCGCCCCGCTGTGGATCGTGACGTTTGCCGTGCTGGGTGCAGCCCTGATGGGGACGCTTGGACTGATTGCCGGCTTGTGGGCGGAAAAATTTGATCAATTGGCTGCCTTTCAGAATTTTGTGGTGATGCCGATGACTTTTCTGAGTGGTGTTTTTTACTCCATCCACTCCCTGCCGCAGTTCTGGCAGAAGGTCAGTCATCTGAACCCATTTTTCTACATGATTGATGGTTTCCGTTATGGATTTTTCGGCGCCAGCGATGTCTCACCGTGGTTGAGCCTGAGCGTTGTCGCCACGGCGCTGGCGCTTGTTAGCGCTGTGGCCGTGACTTTGTTGCGCATCGGTTACAAAATTCGCGTTTAGCTATCTTTTATTGGATTGATGATATGACTGCAGACCAGATCAGGGACATGATTGCCGCCAGCCTCCTGTGCGAGCACATTACGCTCAATGGAGACGGCCGTCACTGGTTCACCACGATTGTGTCGGCTGCATTCGAAGGTAAACGGGCCATACAACGCCACCAGATGGTCTATGCCACCTTGGGTGAAAAGATGAAAACGGACGAAGTTCATGCGCTGTCGATCAAAGCCTACACGCCGGCCGAATGGGCGGCGCTACCCAAATGATTACGCTGGCGTTGTCGAAGGGCCGGATCTTCGAAGAGACATTGCCGCTGCTGCGGGCTGCTGGCATCGAAGTTCTGGAAGACCCCGAAAAGTCGCGCAAGCTGATTCTCTCCACCAACCAGGCAGATGTGCGCGTGCTGGTAGTGCGTGCCACCGATGTACCGACCTATGTCCAGTACGGCGGTGCCGATATGGGCATCACCGGCAAGGACACCCTGCTGGAGCATGGCAGTGACGGGCTTTACCAGCCGCTGGACCTGCAGATTGCCAAGTGCCGCATCAGCGTGGCAGTGCGCGCAGATTTTGATTACGCGTCGGCCGTCAGACAGGGCTCGCGCCTGAAAGTGGCGACCAAGTACGTCGCCATTGCGCGTGAGTTTTTCGCCACCAAGGGTGTGCATGTGGATTTGATCAAACTCTATGGCAGCATGGAACTCGCACCTCTGGTTGGTTTGGCCGATGCGATCGTTGATCTGGTGTCCACCGGCAATACTCTCAAAGCCAACCATCTGGTCGAGGTTGAACATATCATGGACATCAGTTCCAGACTGGTCGTGAACCAGGCTGCGCTCAAACTCAAACAGGCGCCAATCCGCCGGATCATTGAAGCCTTTGCTTCGACCATTGGAAAAGCGTCGTGATCGCTGCGCCTGTCCGACTGTCAACCGTCAGCAGCACGTTCGAGGCAGAGTTCAAAGCACGTCTGCATTGGTCGGCCCAAGCGGATGCGCAGATCGAGCAGCGCGCAGCCGACATTCTGGCCGATGTGCAGCAGCGCGGTGACGCGGCTGTGCTGGACTACACGGCGCGCTTTGATGGCGTGCAGGCTGCGTCCATGGCGGCATTGGAGTTGACACAGACGGAATTCAAGGCTGCTTTCGAATCGATTCCTGCCGCCCAGCGCGACGCGCTGCAAGCGGCAGCCAGCCGCGTGCGAAGCTACCACGAGGCGCAGAAGAAGGCCTGCGGCGAGAACTGGAGCTACCGCGACGAAGACGGCACCTTGCTCGGGCAAAAAGTGACGGCAATCGACCGTGTCGGCATTTACGTGCCCGGCGGCAAAGCCACCTACCCGTCGAGCGTGTTGATGAACGCCATTCCCGCGCACGTCGCTGGCGTTGCCGAAATCATCATGGTGGTGCCAACGCCGCGGGGCGAAAAGAACGCGATGGTGCTGGCGGCGGCCTATGTGGCCGGCATCACGCGTGCTTTCACCATCGGCGGTGCGCAGGCGGTCGCGGCGCTGGCTTTCGGCACGGCCACCATCCCGAAGGTGGACAAAATCACCGGTCCCGGCAATGCCTACGTGGCGGCGGCCAAGCGGCGTGTCTTTGGCGCAGTCGGTATCGACATGATTGCGGGTCCGAGCGAAATCCTGGTGCTGGCTGATGGCACCACACCGCCTGACTGGGTCGCGATGGATTTGTTCAGCCAGGCCGAGCATGACGAACTGGCTCAGAGCATTCTGCTCTGTCCGGACGGCGCCTACATAGAACAGGTGCAGGCATCGATCAACCGCCTGCTGCCAGCCATGCCACGGCGTGCCATCATTGCCAGTTCGCTGAACGACCGCGGCGCCTTGATCCTGACGCGCAGCATGGAAGAGGCCTGCGAGATCAGCAACCGGGTCGCGCCCGAACACCTGGAAGTCAGCAGCCTTGAGCCGCAGCGCTGGGAGCCGCTGCTCAAGCACGCTGGCGCCATCTTCCTGGGTGCCTACACCAGCGAATCGCTGGGCGACTACTGCGCTGGCCCGAACCATGTGCTACCCACCAGCGGCACCGCGCGCTTTTCCTCGCCGCTGGGTGTCTACGATTTTCAGAAGCGCTCCAGTCTGATTGAAGTGAGTGAAGCCGGTGCCCAGACGCTGGGCCTGATCGCCGCCGAACTGGCGTATGGTGAAGGCCTGCAGGCGCATGCCCGGGCGGCAGAGCTGCGCTTGAAACAAGTGCCGCCGATGCGGGAAGCCAAATGACAACTGTCAATCGGCAAGCCCTGCTGCGTATCCGCCAGGACATCCAGTCCATGCATGCCTATGCCATTCAGGAGTCCGAAGGCATGGTCAAGCTCGACGCCATGGAGAACCCGCATCGGTTGCCGCTTGACTTGCAGGAAGAACTGGGACGGCGTTTGGGTGCGCTGGCGTTGAACCGCTATCCGGCAGGTCGCATCAATGTGTTGCGCCAGGAGTTAGCGGGTTATGCCGGCATGCCGGAGGGTTTTGAGATCATGCTCGGCAATGGCTCTGATGAGCTCATCAGTCTGCTGGCGCTGGCCTGTGACGTTCCGGGGGCCAGCATCCTGGCACCGCTGCCGGGCTTCGTGATGTACGCCATGAGCGCCCAACTGCAAGGGTTGGCGTTTCATGGTGTGCCGCTGACCGGGGGCTTTGAGCTCGACGAAGCCGCCATGCTCGAGGCGATTGCCCGACATAAGCCGGCGATCACCTATCTGGCGTATCCAAACAACCCGACCGCCAATCTGTGGGACGACACGGTGATGGAGAACATCATCCTTGCCGCCGGCCAACACGGCGGTCTGGTCGTTCTGGACGAGGCGTATCAACCTTTTTCCAGCCGGAGTTACCTCGACCGCATCGTGCGTCATGGTCATGTGCTGCTGTTGCGCACCCTTTCCAAGTTTGGCTTGGCGGGCGTGCGGCTTGGCTACCTGATGGGCCCCCAAGCCCTGATTGCCGAGATTGACAAGGTGCGTCCGCCGTACAACATCAGCGTGCTCAATTGCGAGTGCGCACTCTTTGCGCTGGAGCACCGCGAGGTCTTTGCGGCACAAGCGCTCGACTTGTGCGCCCAGCGTGCGGTGGTGATGCAAGCGCTTGCTGCGATATCTGGCGTGACTGCCTTCAAGAGCGAAGCCAACATGATTCTGATCCGTGTCGCAGACGCAGCCAAAACATTCGACAGAATGCGCGCGCGCAAGGTTTTGATCAAGAACGTTTCCAGTCTGCACGGCTTGCTGGACAACTGCCTGCGCATCACCGTGGGTACGACGGATGAAAATGCGAAAATGCTTACCGTTCTGAAGGAATCGCTCCAACCATGAATCGCACCGCCGAAGTCGAACGCAAAACCGCAGAGACCCATATCACGGTCAAGGTCAATCTTGATGGCAATGGCAAGTCAAGCCTGCATACCGGGATCGGTTTCTTTGACCATATGCTCGATCAGATTGCCCGTCACGCCATGTTGGACCTGGACGTCCGGGCCGTTGGCGATCTGCATGTGGACGGTCACCACACCGTGGAAGACGTTGGCATTGCCTTGGGGCAGGCAGTACACCAGGCAGTCGGCGACAAGAAAGGCATTCGCCGCTATGGCCACGCCTATGTACCGCTGGACGAAGCACTTTCGCGTGTTGTCATTGATTTTTCCGGCCGCCCCGGGCTGGTCATGAATCTGCCCTTCAAGAGCGGCATGATTGGCACTTTTGACAGCCAATTGACGCACGAGTTCTTTCAGGGTTTTGTCAATCATGCTTTTGTCACCCTGCACATCGACAACCTGCGTGGCGAGAACGCCCATCACCAGGCAGAAACCGTGTTCAAGGCCTTTGCCCGTGCTCTGCGCTCAGCACTGGAACCTGACCCCCGCAACGCAGGAACCGTTCCCTCAACCAAGGGCACACTCTGAAGAGTGCTGGCAGTGTCAAACCGGTCATGAATTCAGCATTGGGCGCTCTTGGTAGCAAGACCGTGGCCGTGGTCGACTATGGCATGGGGAACTTGCGTTCCGTATCGCAGGCGGTGCAGGCAGCCGCGGCAGGTACTGGATACCAGGTAGTCATTACGGCCGAACCCGATCAGGTGCGTGCCAGCGAACGCGTTGTGCTGCCGGGGCAGGGCGCCATGCCGGACTGCATGCGCCAACTGCGGGAATCCGGTTTACTGGCCAGTGTGCTGGAGGCGGCCGGAGCGAAGCCCCTGTTTGGTGTCTGCGTCGGCATGCAAATGCTGCTTGACCATAGCGCCGAGGGAGACACGGTGGGCTTGGGTCTGATTCACGGCGAAGTTATCAAGTTTGACCTGGTCGGTCAAACGCAGGCTGATGGCAGCCGCTACAAGGTACCGCAGATGGGCTGGAATCAGGTCTATCGCAATAATCACGGCGTTGCAGAGCATCCGGTCTGGACCGGGGTGCCAGACGGTAGCTATTTCTACTTTGTGCACAGTTATTACGCCAGAACGTCTGATGCGCGCCACAGCGTCGGCGAGACTGACTACGGTAGCCGCTTCAGTTCAGCGATTGCGCGTGATAATATTTTCGCCACCCAATTTCATCCTGAAAAAAGTGCCGATCAAGGTTTGTTGCTTTACCGAAACTTCCTTCACTGGAAGCCCTGATACCCCCGCTCACGCCGCGCCTGACGCCGTCTTCTTTTCTATCCAACCCAAATCATCATGCTTTTAATTCCTGCCATTGACCTGAAAGACGGTCACTGCGTTCGCCTCAAGCAGGGTGACATGCAGCAATCCACCACCTTTGGCGAAGATCCGGTCGTCATGGCGAACAACTGGGCGATGCAAGGCGCGCGTCGCTTGCATCTGGTTGACCTCAATGGTGCGTTTGCCGGACATCCCGTCAATGAGAAAGCGATTCGCCGGATTCTCAAGGAAGTCGGCAGTGCGGTGGATGTACAACTTGGCGGCGGGATACGCGATCTCGATACCATCGAGCGCTACCTTGACGCTGGGCTGCGCTATGTCATCATTGGTACGGCGGCGATCCGCAATCCCGGATTTCTGCAGGACGCCTGTACCGCCTTTGGTGGCCACATCATTGTCGGTCTGGACGCTCGTGACGGCAAGGTGGCTACCGACGGCTGGAGCAAACTGACGCGCCACGATGTTGTTGATCTGGGCAAGAAGTTTGAAGATTTTGGCGTCGAGTCGATTATTTATACCGATATCGGGCGCGACGGCATGCTCAGTGGCATCAACGTCGAAGCCACAGTCAGACTGGCGCAAGCCCTGACCATACCGGTAATCGCCTCTGGAGGCCTCTCCAGCATGACTGATATCGACGCACTTTGTGCGGTCGAAGACGAAGGGATTGAAGGTGTCATTTGCGGGCGTGCGATCTACTCTGGCGACCTCGACTTTGCCGCCGCGCAACGGCGCGCCGACGAGTTGAACGGCTGATGAAATGCAATCTGTGTGGCGATCCATTCTTTGTCATTGCGGCCATCAGGTTTGTCATTGCGGACCTCAGTTTTGTCATTGCGGACTCGATCCGCAATCCAGTGCACCCGAATGCCTGGATGCCCCCGGATCGGAGTCCGGGGCAGGCTCATCATGTCCGGCATGACAATGCTTGTGCTGCAGTTACCGTTCCTATGAACAAGGCATGCAAGCCTTGGCGCTTCGCCCGGGTCAGCAAACCACGGTGGTTCCAGGAAGGCTCGCGATGCTAGCCAAACGCATCATCCCCTGTCTGGACGTGACCGGCGGACGTGTCGTCAAGGGCGTCAATTTTGTCGAACTGCGTGACGCGGGTGATCCCGTGGAGATTGCGGCTCGCTACAACGAGCAGGGTGCCGATGAGCTGACTTTCCTCGATATCACAGCCACCAGCGATGGCCGTGATCTGATTCTGCACATCATTGAGGCTGTTGCCTCCCAGGTCTTCATTCCACTGACAGTGGGTGGCGGTGTGCGTACCGTCGATGACGTGCGACGTCTGCTCAACGCCGGGGCTGACAAGACCAGCTTCAACTCGGCGGCGATAGCCAGTCCGCAGGTGATCAACGAAGCTTCCGCCAAATATGGCGCTCAGTGCATCGTGGTAGCCATTGACGCCAAGCGTCGCAGTGAAGCCGATGCGGGCCGATTCGACGCGCAAGGCCAGGCCATGGGTGCCGGCTGGGATGTCTACAGCCACGGTGGACGCAAGAACACCGGGCTGGATGCGGTGCGCTGGGCAGTCGAGATGACACGCCGTGGTGCCGGTGAAATATTGCTCACCAGCATGGATCGTGATGGCACCAAAGCTGGTTTTGATCTGACCTTGACGCGTGCTGTCAGCGATGCCGTCAGCGTCCCCGTGATTGCCTCTGGTGGTGTCGGCACGCTGGATCATCTCGCCGACGGCATCCAGCTCGGTGGCGCTGACGCCGTGCTGGCTGCCAGCATTTTTCACTACGGTGAATTTACTGTTGCACAGGCCAAGGCCAGGATGTCCGAGCGCGGCATTCCGGTCAGAATCCCGTCATGAAATGGCTTGATTCGGTCCGATGGGACGCCCAGGGCCTGGTGCCCGTGATTGCGCAGGAAGCCAGTTCCGGCGATGTCCTGATGTTTGCCTGGATGAACCGCGAAGCGTTGCAGCAAACCGCCGAACTTCGGCGCGCGGTCTATTTCAGTCGCTCCCGCAACAAGCTCTGGTTCAAGGGCGAAGAGTCGGGTCACGTGCAAATAGTGCATGAAATCCGGCTCGACTGCGATCAGGATGTGATCCTGCTCAGAGTGACCCAGACCGGACACGAACCGGGCATCGCCTGCCACACCGGGCGCCACAGCTGCTTCTTCAGTGTGCTCGACAATGGCGACTGGAAAGCAACCGAGCCGGTCTTGAAAGATCCGCGAACCATCTACAGCTAAGGACCTATGTCTGCTCAAGTTTCTGCCGCCGATTCGCTTGCCGCCTTGTCCCGCGTCATAGAAAGCCGCCTGCCACAAAACGGCGGCGATGCCACCACCAGCTACGTGGCGCGGCTCTTGCACAAAGGGCCCGACGCCTTTTTGAAGAAGATTGGCGAAGAAGCGACTGAAGTTGTGATGGCGGCCAAAGACGCCGATGCTGGTGGCGACAGGAGCAGAATAGTCAACGAGGTCGCCGACCTCTGGTTTCACTGCATGATTGCACTGGTTCATTACGGGCTGGCTCCGGCCGATGTGGTGGCTGAGCTGGAACGCCGCGTTGGCACCAGTGGCATTGAGGAAAAGGCGCTGCGCAAGGCGCGCGCGCGCGACGGAGAAAGCTCGTGACGCTGGAGAACACTGCTGCGAGTCATGATCCCAACTGTCTGTTCTGCAAGATCGCGGCGGGGGTGATCCCCTCGCGTCTGGTCTATCAGGACGAAGAGCTATTTGCCTTTCATGACATCCATCCCTGGGCGCCGGTGCATTTCTTGATCATTCCAAAAATTCACATTCCATCCCTGGCGCAGCTCGGCCCTGAACACGCGCCCTTGATGGGGCGCCTATTGGTGCTGGCGCCCCAATTGGCCCTGGAACAAGGCTGTAATCCGTATCCGCAGGGAGGCTTTCGCCTGCTGTGCAATACCGGAGCCGAAGGACGCCAGGAAGTGCAGCATCTGCACATTCACGTGATGGGTGGTCCGCGTCCCTGGCTCCGTGGTTGATTTGCCGACTAAAATCGGCGCAATTCCTTAGGAGAAGCTGATGGGACTTTCCACAACACACCTGATTATTTTTCTCGTCATCATCGTGGTGATTTTCGGCACCAAGAAGCTGCGCAATATTGGCTCTGATCTGGGGGGCGCGGTCAAAGGTTTCAAGGACGGCATGAAAGACGGTGCCGACAAGGCATCCGAAGCGCCGGTCGCGACCGCTCCGGTGCAGCAGGTCAGCGCAACTGCTGCCACTGCCAAAGAAACCATTGACGTTGAAGCCAAGACCAAAGCCTGATAGTGATTGATATTGGGGTCACCAAGCTCGCCATCATCGGCGGTATTGCACTAATTGTCATCGGTCCTGAAAAGCTGCCTGGCCTGGCCAAGACCTTCGGGACGTTGCTGGGACGCGCACGACGCTACGTCGCAGACGTCAAGAATGAGGTGAGCCGATCGATGGAGCTTGATGAACTCAAGAAGATGAAAGATACGGTGGAAAACGCGGCGCGTGACGTCGAGAGTTCGATTCAAACCAACGCGGCAGATTTCGAAAAGAGCTGGGCCGAAACCACAGAATTGGCCTCCAGTGCGAGTACCACCGAGCCATGCACAAGCTTCCCAGAATACAAGCACCCGCGCAAGAAGTGGCGGGTCAAGCAAGGCGCTACACCACGCTGGTACAAAGCGCGTAGTGGTGTGCGTACCAATGCCTTGTCTGGCGCGGCGCGAGTGGCGCGGTTTCGACCTACCAGATTGAGCTGATGACGGACGCTGAAAAAAAAGACGACGAACTGGCCGGAACCGAGCAGCCGTTTGTTCAGCATCTGATTGAACTGCGCGATCGCCTGTTGCATGCGCTTTATGGCATTGCTGCGATTCTGGCGGTCTTGCTGTTCTATCCCGGACCGTCCAGGCTTTATGACCTGCTTGCCATGCCTTTGGTCAAGGCCTTGCCGGAAGGCTCCCGCATGATCGCCGTTGGAGTCGTGTCGCCGTTTCTGGTGCCGATCAAAGTTTCCGTGATGGCAGCCGTTGCACTTTCACTGCCCTGGATTCTGTACCAGATCTGGGCCTTTGTCGCGCCGGGCCTGTACAAGCATGAAAGGAAACTGGTGTTGCCGCTTGTTGCCGCCAGTACCATTTTGTTCTACATGGGTGCGTCGTTTTGCTATTTCTTTGTCTTTGGGCAGGCGTTTCCAGCGATCCAGAAAATGGCGCCGATGTCGGTGGCCGTCAGCCCGGATATTGAGGCCTATCTTGATTTTGTCATCACGATGTTCATCGCCTTTGGCGTCGCCTTTGAGGTTCCCATTGCTGTGGTTATCCTGGCCCGCATGGGCATCGTGACAATTGCGCAACTCAAAGCGTTTCGAACCTACTTTGTGGTTGGTGCGGCGGCGGTGGCCGGGTTGGTCACGCCGCCTGATCCGGTGTCCATGATTGCCTTGCTGATTCCCATGGTTCTCTTGTACGAATTGGGCATTCTGGCAGCCAGATTGTTTATCAAGCACACGGCAGCACCTGAAGAAGGGGTGTGATGCAGATGCTCAGACAGGTGCTAGATTGGCCGCGCCCCGCCAAGCGCCTGTTTGTGGTGGCGGTCGACATCATCATGGCTGTGCTGGCGACCTGGGTCGCCTATTCCCTGCGCTACGAGACATTGCATTGGCCCAGCGACGACCAGTGGTGGGTCTATCTGCTGGCTCCCGTACTGGCAGTTCCCATCTTCACCCGTTTTGGCCTGTATCGCGCCATTTTTCGCTACACCGGCATGGACGTGCTGTTTGTTACCGGGCAGGCCATTGCGCTCTATGCACTGATCCGCGTTCTGTTGCTGTACTGGGTCAAGTGGCCCGTATTTCCGTTGACGCTAGGGGTCTTGCAGCCCATCATCTTCTTCGTGCTGATTGGCAGCAGCCGTGTTCTGGCGCGCTATGTGCTCGCCGGTATCGGTCTGGGCAAGGAACATTACCACGGCCGCATGCTGATCTTCGGTGCTGGTGCTGCCGGCGTGCAAACGTCCTCGGCCATGGCGATCACCGGGCATGTCAAGCTGCTTGGATTTGTGGATGAAGATCCGGCCAAGATCGGCCAGACCATCAATGGGGTTCCGGTTTTTTCGGCACTGCAGGTTCCGGTGCTGGTGAGAGAGCTTGGCATTACCGATATCCTGCTGGCCATACCGAGCGCAAGTCGGGACCGACGCAACAAGATCATCCAGAGTCTGCGCACCCTGCCGGTACACACCCGAACGCTGCCAGGTCTGGCTGATCTGACCAGCGGACGCGTCACCGTAAGAGACTTTCGCGAGCTGGATGTCGAAGACTTGCTCGGCCGAGCGGCGGTGGCGCCGCAGGCTGATTTGTTGGCCTGCAGCCTGTTCAATCAAACCATTCTGGTAACGGGTGCTGGTGGCAGCATTGGCAGCGAGTTGTGCCGGCAAATTTTGCTGGAGCGCCCACGTCGACTGCTGCTGCTCGATCACAACGAGTTTGGTTTGTACACCTTGCATCGGGAACTGCAGGCTTGGTGCCACGCGCAGACCTCTGACATTGAACTGGTGCCTCTGTTGGCCAGTGTTGCGAATCGGCAGCGCCTGGACTGGATCTGCGCACAATACCGGCCCGACACTGTTTACCATGCGGCTGCCTACAAGCATGTGCCGATGGTCGAATGCAACCCGTCAGAAGGCATTTTCAACAATGTCTTTGGCACTTTGAACATGGCGCAGGCGGCGCAGGAGGCCAGAGTTGCCAGCTTCGTACTGGTGTCGACTGACAAGGCAGTGCGACCTACCAATCTGATGGGAGCCAGCAAACGCATGGCCGAACTGATATTGCAGGCCATGGCAGATCGGGCAGGCACCCATGACACGCGTTTTTGCCTGGTCCGCTTTGGCAATGTGCTGGGTTCCAGCGGCAGCGTGGTGCCGATGTTTCGTGAACAATTGGCGCAGGGGGGGCCCTTGACCATCACGCACCCCGAGGTCACGCGCTATTTCATGACCATTCCTGAAGCGGCGCAATTGGTCCTGCAGGCAGCTGCGATGGCTACAGGGGGTGAAGTGTTTGTGCTTGACATGGGGGAGCCCGTCAAGATCCTGGATCTGGCGCGACGGCTGGTTGGCTTGTCTGGGTTGCAGGTCCGTGACGCAACGCAACCCGATGGCGACATCGAGTTTTCCTTCATAGGTCTGCGCCCCGGAGAAAAACTCTACGAGGAATTGCTGATTGGCGACAATCCGACCGCCACGGCGCATCCTCGTATCATGAAAGCACATGAGGACTTCATGGCCTGGCCTGAATTGATGATCCAGCTTGAGCAGTTGCAGCAGGCAGCCCGTGCCGAAAACGTGGTCGCGATCCGCCAGGTGCTGCGCGCCTGTGTTCACGGCTTTCACGACACTGCCCTTGGTCAACTAACGTGACAAAGAAAGTATTCATCAAAACGTTTGGCTGCCAGATGAACGAGTACGACTCGGGCAAGATGGTGGACGTGCTGCGCGCCGCGCAGGGATTTGAGCGGACGGACAAGGTGGAAGAGGCGGACCTGATTCTGTTCAACACCTGCTCGGTACGTGAAAAGGCGCAAGAGAAAGTTTTTTCAGATCTGGGGCGTGTCAAGCACCTCAAGAAGAGAGGGGCATTGATTGGTGTGGGGGGCTGCGTGGCAAGCCAGGAAGGCGCTGCCATTATTGAGCGTGCCCCCTATGTGGATGTGGTGTTTGGGCCGCAGACGCTGCATCGGTTGCCGCAGATGCTGGCAGATCGCGCGCTGCAGAGCCGCTCGCAAGTGGACATCAGTTTTCCGGAAATTGAAAAGTTTGACCACTTAGCACCAGCGCGGGTTGAAGGGGCGAGCGCCTTTGTCAGCATCATGGAAGGCTGCTCCAAGTACTGCAGCTACTGCGTCGTTCCCTATACGCGGGGCGAGGAGGTATCGAGGCCGTTTGAGGATGTGCTGGTGGAGGTGGCGGGGCTGGCCGGGCAAGGCGTGAAAGAGATTACCTTGCTTGGGCAGAATGTGAACGCCTACCGGGGCGCGATGGGTAGCACAGGCGCGTTGGCTGACTTTGCGACACTGCTTGAGTACGTGGCCGAAATTCCTGGTATTGAACGTATACGGTACGTTACCAGCCACCCCAATGAATTCACACCAGCGCTGATTGCGGCTTACGACAAAATTCCCAAGCTGGTGAGCCACCTGCACTTGCCGGTGCAACACGGCTCGGACCGCATTCTGGCGGCGATGAAGCGCGGCTATAGCGCCGTGGAATACAAGTCAACCGTGCGCAAGCTGCGTGCGATCCGCCCCGACATGGCGCTGAGCAGCGATTTCATTGTCGGCTTTCCGGGCGAGACCGAAGACGATTTCAGCAAGATGATGAAGCTGATTGACGATGTTGGCTTTGACAACTCATTCAGCTTTATCTTCAGCCCCCGCCCCGGCACGCCGGCCGCCAATCTGCTGGACGACACGCCGCATGAGGTGAAGCTGCGCCGGCTGCAGCATTTGCAGGGCGTGATCAATGCGAATAGCAAGCGCATCAGCGAAAGCCGGCTGGGTACGGTGCAGCGAATTCTCGTGGAGGGTCACGCCAAGCGTGATGCCAGTGAGTTGATGGGCCGCACCGAGTGCAATCGGGTAGTCAACTTCTGCGGTGGCGCAGAATTGATCGGGCAGTTGGTTGACGTGAGGATTACCGAAACCCGCTCGTTTACCTTGCGCGGGGAACTGGAGCTGGATCCCGGATCGAGTCCCATAAGCGCTAACTTAGACACTTACTTTTGATGTATCCTTCGGCTATCGCAGCAACTGAATCGAAGGTGTCCCATGGAACAGTCGGCAGAGCGGTGTCAAGACGAGGTGATCGGACTGGGTG
>Ga0194063_10000116_pt1 | contig 54101 bp, 49 predicted proteins | sample SepL3720m_MetaG_FD_155459 | JGI IMG/M metagenome (GOLD analysis project Ga0194063, IMG submission 155459) | Anoxic zone freshwater microbial communities from boreal shield lake in IISD Experimental Lakes Area, Ontario, Canada - Sep2016-L373-20m | ecosystem: Environmental > Aquatic > Freshwater... | reverse complement strand
CAAAAATCGTGACCTCTTCTTCTTTCGTCTCTCCAAATTTATTTCTTAATCATTTTTTTCCCTCATTTCCACTTTTTTTACTTTTCTAGCACACCCTTTTAGAGAATACCCAATTTTTCTTGAAAAGTATTTAAAAATGGTATACGATGGTGTGGAAGTGAGATCTGAACATATCTGTTGATATGTGAGCTACCAATAAAGGTTAAGACAGGTCTCTTTTTTGGTATTTAAACTCTCTAAAACAACTGATAAGAAAATTATCTCCCTCTTTTTGCTCAATAATTACAGAAAAGGTATGGTGATTTATAGTATGGGATATTTTTAAAAAAATAATCCCTATTTTATTGTTTTCTCGAACTTCAACAATTTCCCCCTCCTGTAAGATATCTTCAATAAGAGGAATTATAGAAAGTCTCATTGCCATTTCATAGAGGCTCCTCCCCTTTTCAATGCTCGTAATATGAGACAGTATCTTTTTTGTAACAAAAATATTCGAGCCAATGGCTTTACAAAAATAAGGAGAATGATCTCTTAATTTTTGAAAACTTTTTTTTGCTGAAATTTTTATAACAGAAAAGAGAATTCTCATGAGGATCAGACAGATTTTGGGAGTACGGGAATGGAAATTCTCTTATGCTCACTTTTTTTTATGAGCATTTGAATCCGCTCAAGCGTGGGTGTTTTCTCAAGTTCCTCTCCATTCTCTAATGCCTGTAAAATATTATCTGCTTGTATATACGAAAACCCGAGCTCTCCCTCGTCTGTGTGCCCCTCAAAAAGTTCGGCACTGGGTGTTTTGGTGATAAAAATCTCAGGGAGATCAAGCTCTTTTGCCATTTCCCATACTTCTGTTTTCCATAAATCTCCTAAAACAGAAATATCGGCCGCTCCGTCTCCAAATTTTGTTTCGTAGCCCAAAAGCACTTCTGTTTTATTACAAGTCCCTAATACTAATCCATTTTCTGCATTCGCCAATGCAAAAAGAATGGTCATTCGAATCCGTGCCAGCGTATTTCCCGTCACCATTTGCTGTGCCATTTCCGGCATATTTTGCTCGTATGGCGCAAAAAAATCATCGAGTTGAAAAATACGAGGGGTAGTATGAAAGAGGGCGCAAATATTTTTTGCATCTTCAAAATTTTCATGTGAGGAAATCTTTCCGATTTGAAACGGCATTAAAACCGGGATAACACGACTGTGTCCCAACGCTCGTACGGCAATGGAAAGTGTTACGGCCGAATCTACTCCTCCTGAAACTCCTACAATGGCTTTTTGTGCTCCAGAATTTTGAAAGTACTGATGGAGACCAGTAATAAGTGGTGGTGAGAGATTCATAAAAAATTAAAATGCTACCCTTTTGAGCCTTCTTCTTTCGTAAATTTTAACATTTCCTCTCTTTGTTCTGCTCCCCAGTTTTTGTGCACTATTTCTGGCGTGGCAGTAATTTCTCCACATACTTTTGCCGTTACTCCTGATTTTTTTAGGAGTGATACGACTTTCTCCGCATCTTCAGAATTGACGACCAGCAGCATTCCATTCCCCCCATTCCAAGTTCTATACGCTTCTCGATCCGAAACATTTCCCATTTTTTGGATTGCTTTCATCATCTCTGGCATATCAAAAATATCTGGTAAATACGCCCCGAGATTCTTTTTTTTGAGGATTCGGAAAAAATTCCCTGCCAGTCCGCCTCCAGTAATATGGGCAATGCCTTTTATGGGAAATACCGAAGGAACTCCATATCGTCCCAAAATGGAGAGAAGAGCAGAATGATAAATTTTTGCCGGAGTGAGGAGCATTTCTCCCCATGTTTTTTGGAGATTTTGTTCATAAGGATCGGAAAAAGAAACTCCGTTTTCTCGTAAAATGTGGCGCACTAGGGAAAATCCATTTGCTCGAAACCCGTTTTCTTGCAGCGCAATAACGCTGTCCCCAGGCGCAATATCTGCACCGGTAATGTATTTCTCTTTTTCTACTACTCCAATGGCCGTGGAGTTCCAGATGGTTTTAGAAAGCGTATGCCCGAGCTCCGCAATTTCTCCTCCGGGGATTACCACTTTTTCTCGTATGCACGCGGTAGAGAGGGATTCCATCATGGCCTTAATTTCTGTAGGATTCACGCGATTAGTATCGACCGTATTGGTAATAGCAATAACTTCGGCCCCTACGCAAATCGCATCATCTGCCGTCATTGCCAGAAGATCATCTCCTAGGTCCGTGAAATTTTGCGTTTCCAAAGCCACATCAATTTTTGTCCCGACTCCATCGCAGTTCATCACCATTAAAAATTGACCAAAATCTAAAGCTCCGGAAAATCCGCCTTCTAGCGCCAAAGGAGCGCCTATCATTCCCGCGCGCGAAGCAAAGGTTTTGAGCGCTTCTTGGTATGCAATGCGAGATGCAATGTCTCCCGTAGAAATATCTACTCCCGCCTCTTGATAGGTTGCCATAAAAAGATAAAAAACGAGATGAGTGTACAAAAAGAACCAGAAGAAGGGAAATTGTGTTTCTGGAAAACTCCCTTCCTATCGATTAAGAGATATGCTATAATAATAGCGAGATTCTCCTTTTTATGGTGGTAAAAAACAAAACACAAAAGTCGTGGCTCTCACAAAAATTTCCTCGATACGCATTGAGGGCTTTTTTTGCGCTTCTCATGATTGGCGTTTTTACTGCTGCATACGCTACCAATCGGGAAGAAGGAGGAGATATGTATGGGAACTGGGTAGAGCAAATTTTTGATTCTCTTCCTACTGATTTTTCTACGCCTCTGACGACGGGAACGGTAAAAAAAGCCCATGCTCTTGTGGATGAAAACGGCGTTTTTTCTGGAGTGGCAGGGGATTTAAAATGGGGAATAGGGGATGAAGCAGCATCTACAACATTTATTAATTCTGCGGAGGAGGGCACTGTAAAAATGTCGGGAATATCTCCAAAAATGCGTATCTCTGCTCTTTCTGGGGCTTCTCAAAATCCAGAAGTGCAATGGGAGAACTCATCAGGACACGCGGCGCTATACTTTGATCAGCCGTCTAGTGAATTGAGGGTGTGGCTTCAAAAAGATTCTACCACTCCAACGGTGGGGGAAAACGGTCTCGTTATCACTCCTTCTCAGGTCAATCTTCCGTTGGGAGGAAGTGTAAATGGTCATAAATTAGTAACAACATTTGCTTGTGCTCCTGATTCAGATGGAACAAAAACCTTTTTAAATGGGTTTGATGCCAATGGGAATCCCGTGTGTGAGAGAGGCACTAAAGGGGTGTACGATTGGGTACGGAATGATTTTGGATCTTGTGTAACAGAGGTATCTGGATGTGTGCAAAAGAGAATTGTCTCTTGCGCTGATCAAGATGGGAATCTTGTGGCAGAAAGCTTTTGCCATAGTAATCCGTATTTTCCAAATCCGCCTGACAGTATAAGAGTGTGCGATCCCGATAGATGTGCCGCATTGAAATATGCCGTGAGTGTTGATGCTCCTACGGGCGCACTGGATGGATATGCGTATAACCCGCTATTTGGATATTTCCATATGAAAGGGGCGACATACGGGGTTATGCTCCCTGCCAATGGTGCATCAGGGAATCTCTCAGGATACGCATATAATCCTAATCTTGGATATATTAATTTTTGCGGAGGAACTGCTCCTAATAATTACTGCGTACACTACGATAGTACCACGAACAAGTTGACGGGATATGCTTATAATCCGATAGTGGGATATATTAATTTTAATAATACTAATAATCTGTACTTGGTCACTCTCAATAAAACACTGGGTCGTATTGTCGGAAATGCCTATAATCCCATTATGGGGTATATCCGGTTTACCCAAGAATAAGGTTCTGTCATCGCTCTTTTTCCCTTTTTTTCTTTTCTATGAAAACCTCTTTTTTAAAAAAATGGCTTTTGGAAACCTTTCAAAAAGCTTCTTCCACGCTTATGGCATTGGCCATTATTTTTGGTGGAATTGCCGCAGTATATGCTTCCTTTCCAGAGCCTAGTCAAGACCCTGGGAGTTACCAATACCTTACACCGGCTCAATTTGGATCTGCGACTACTCGTTCTGCGCCCCCTGAAGGGTTAGGAATGTTTGCAGGTATTATGAGTGATGCAAATCTGTGGACTCCTCATGATGGAACTTCTTGCGCTAATACTGAAGCGTTTGTAGATATAAAAGCAGGAAAAGGTTTTTGTATTGATAAAACAGAAAAAGCTACCGCCGTTTGGCATGACGCTCTTAAGACCTGTATTAACGAAGGGAAAAGACTTCCAGAAACACTGGAGTGGCAAACCGTATGTAAAAATGCAACGGGCCTAGGAATAGCAAATACAGGAGATAATTACGAGCATATCTCTAATCAGCTCACTTCAGCAGAAAGCGGAGGTCTTTATGGCCAAGGGAGTGCTATAGGACAATGCAGTGGGAATGACTCTTTTATTTCTTTAATTTGGGATGGTCATTCTGGTCACTTAGGATACCCTGCTACTTATCGTTGTGTGCACTAAAAAAGAGCTATTCTATTGTTATCTTGGAGTACTTCCTGAGGGGAGTACTCCTTTTTTTATTCTTCTTTGCAAGCCATTTTTTTCCTGCCACAATGTCCGTGGTTCTTTCTTTAACTGTTTTCAATTCTTGTATACTTCGTGTGCGGTTTTTCTTTTCTCCTCTTCTCCATGCCTTCTGCTCGCAAAATTCTCTTTCTGGAAAACGGTGATATTTTAGGGGGAGCAGAGCTTTTTTCTCTCGATTTCTTTTCCTCTCTTCGCTTTTGCAGTGATGGAGATGATGATAAGCCCCAATATTTGGTAGGGATTGGAAATTCTCATTCTGTTGCGTGGACGGCCTGGGAAAAAGAATCGCAAAAAAATCAGTCTTTTTCGCTCCATTCTTTCTTTTTACCCCAACTTAAGCCCCTCTCATTTTCCACCATTGGGAAATGGTTCCGCTCTGCGTATGCATTACGAACATTTATACGCCACGAAAATATTACCCATATCCACGCCAATACGGTTCGGACTTTTTGTATTGCGGGGTTGGCGGCGGTTTTTCTCCCTCGTTCTCTTCGGTTCTCGTTTTTTGCCCATGATTTTACAGCTCCTCCATTTTTCCTCAAGCTCTTTTCTGGGCGATTTTTTCATATTTTTGCCTGTTCTCAGGATGTAAAAGAGTATCTCGTTTCTTCGGGGGTAAAAACAGAGAAAGTAGAAGTGCTTCCCAATGGTGTTGATCCTGAAAAATTTTCCCATATCCCTCCGCTTTCTGCGCAGTCTTTAGCAAGTCGCCCGCTAAATATAGGGATTATTGGTCGCATTGACGCCTGGAAAGGGCAGCATATTTTTGTGCAGGCTGCGAAGATTTTTTTGGAAATTTATCCCGATGCGCAGTTCTTTATTTTTGGAGAGCCTACTGCTCATAATCCCCAAACCATCGCCTTTTTTGAGGGGCTTCAACAGTATGTGCATGACCATCACCTGGAGAAAAACATCTCGTTTTGTGGCTTTATACCTCCTGAAAAAGCATTTGAATCCCTGGACATTCTGGTCCATGCGGCAACAGAAAAAGAGCCCTTTGGACGCGTTCCTATTGAAGGCGCCATGGCGGGAAAGGGGCTTATCCTTTCTCGTATGGGAACGCCAACCCATATTTTTACAGATCGAGAAAATGCATTATTTTTTGAACCCAAAAATGCCTTTGATCTCGCCCAAAAAATAAAAATTTTATGGGAAAATCGGCTTCATTTGGAGCATATCGCAAAAAATGCGCAGGTCCTTGCTCAAGAAAATTTTCTTCTCTCTCGCGTTACTCAAAGGCTTCAGGATTTTTTTACTGCTACTCCTGAATCCGCGGATTAAAAAAGAATCTCTTCTATATTCTTCTTTAGTTCTTCACTCTGTGCAACACCATGATGAAAGGGGTGTGTTCCTCCGTGAAAAACCAAATTTACCACCGTGTTGCCTGGATGTGTTTTAAGAAGGTGAAAAAGCCGCTCTAGTTTTTCTTTAGAAATTTTTTCGGGAATAATTATTTGCCAAGGGGCAGGGAGAGGGGCAAACCCCTCTGTTGTATCCAGTATATTACCATCAGAACAGGGGGTCATGACCCCCTGTTGGGGAACATCCTCAACAGTTTTATCTTTTCCTCCTTCCTCCTTTATTCCTAATCCTTCATTCTTCATTCTTAATTCCCCATTTTCTTCCCCCTCTATTTGTAATTTGTAATTTGTCATTCCTAATTCTCCCTCCTCCTCTTCTATTCCTAATTCTTCATTCCTAATTCTTAATTCTCCTCCTCCTTCCTCTCCTTCCAACATTTCTTCCGCTTCTTCTGCCGATAAAATGGTCTCTTCCGAAAGGAGTCCTTGTTCTTCTGCTTTTTTGCGAGCGATGCCGAGATCTTCAATTTCTAGATTTTCCGCTAAAATTTGCCATTCTCCATCTTTTTTTTCGGCTTTCCCAGTAATGGTCGCCAGCACATCGGGTTGCAATTTTTCTCCATTTTTTTCGTAGGAAGAAGGGAAAAACACGACCTCAATTTTTCGGGAGAGATCCTCCAAAAGCACAATCGCCATGTTGGTTTTTTTCTTGGTAACAATCTTTTTTATGCTCTCCACTAGACCGCAAACGGTAATGGCTTTTTTAGGAGAAAATCGTACTTTTTGAGGGATTTGTGCAATGGGTGTTCCTTTTTTAAGGAGATATGGTCCCATGCCTCGGAGAGGATGGTCAGAAACATAAAGCCCCAAAACCTCCTTTTCCAGTCGCAATTTATGAGCGAGAGAAAGCGGTTCTGCATCGGGAAGAGAAAGATCTTGCACTTCTACTTCTACCTCGTGCATTCCGAATAAATCATCCTGCAGAGAAGAAGTATCTTCTTTATGAGATTTGGCGTATTCCAGTATCCGTTCTTCATTTGCTAAAATTTTTTCCGTTTTTTCATATTCTTCCAAAGCTCCTGCTTTTGCCAATGCCTCCAGAGATTTTTTGTTTACGGCTTTTCCTCCACATTTAGAAAGGAAATCGGCAAAATTTTCAAATCCTTCTTTTTTTCGCGCCTCCAAAATTTTCTCCACCACACTTTCTCCAATCCCCTTAATAGCATTTAATCCAAATCGAATGGTGCGATCGTCCAAAATCGTAAAATATCCTTCTGAAGTTTTTACACTGGGAGGGAGAATATCAATTTTCATGCGTCGTGCGGCCGCAATATCAATAATCACGCGGTCGGTATTTTCTTCATCACAAGAAAGCAGTCCTGCCAAAAATTCTACCGGATAATGCGCCTTAAGATACGCTGTTTGGTAGGCGATCATCGCATAGCACGCGGCATGAGATTTGTTAAATCCATATCCCGCAAACGGCTCAATGACCTCGTCAAAAATCTGAATTGCCAGTTTTTCTGCGTGTCCTTGTGCTTTTGCCCCCTCAATAAATTTTTCCCGTTGTGCTGCCAGTTCCGATGCAATTTTTTTTCCAATCGCCCGCCGAAGCAAATCGGCTCCCCCGAGAGAAAATCCTCCAAAAATCTTGGCAATTTCCAAAATTTGCTCTTGGTACACGGCAATTCCAAATGTCGGAGAAAGTACCTTTTCCAGAGAGGGATGGGGATATTTCACGACTTTTTTTCCGTGTTTTCCCGCAATGTAGTCGGGAATAAATTTCATAGGACCAGGGCGATACAAAGATACCATCGCTACGAGATCTTCAAATTTGGTCGGGCACAGCTCTTTTAAATACCGCGTCATTCCCGAAGATTCCAGCTGAAATACACCCGTCGTTTCTCCCCCCGAAAGGAGTAAAAAACTTGCTTCGTCATCCAGGGGAAGCGTACTGAGATTAATTTCTACTCCGTGGCGATCTTTGATGTGCTGGAGGGTTTTTTCCAAAATGCTGAGGTTCCGAAGCCCCAAAAAATCCATTTTCAAAAGCCCGAGCATATCCAATGGTTTGGCTTGGTACTGTGTAATAATGGAGTTGGCATCTTTTGGAGCCGGCATTAATGCCGTGTATTTTACAATGGGTTCTGGTGTAATCATTACGGCACAAGCATGGACGGAAACATGGCGAATATTTCCTTCAATTCGTTTTGCTGTTTCAAAAATTTTTTGAAGGGTTTCATCCGATTTGAGCTTTTCTCGGAGGTCTTTGGATTGCTCAAATGCTTCTTCCAGCGTTGTTCCGGGTTTTTCAGGAATGAGTTTCGCAAAGTCGTTCATATCACTAAACGGGACTCCAAACGCTCGTCCTACATCTTTTACTGCCGCCCGGGCTGCCATGGTTCCAAAGGTACACACATGGGCAACACAATCTCTTCCATATTTTCCTCGCACATATTCCAACACTTCATCACGACGCACATCGGAAAAATCAATATCAATATCGGGCATACTCACGCGTTCTGGATTCAAAAATCGCTCAAAATACAGACCATGATACAAGGGGTCCAAATCGGTAATTTCGAGCAAATACGCAATAATAGCTCCCGCGGCAGATCCTCTTCCGGGGCCAACGGCAATGCCGTTGTTTTTTGCCCACTGCACAAAATCCGCAACAATCAAAAAATAGGAATTAAATCCCATTTGATCAATGGTCGCGAGCTCAAAATTGAGGCGGTCGAGGATTTCTTGGCGGTTGGGAACATTTAACAGCGGGTCATGACCCGCTGTTATTTGGAATTGATCATGATCCGCTGTTACTTGGAGATTTTCCGTCACTCCGCCTATTCCTAATTCTTCATAACCCCCCCTGCCCCCCTTATCAGGGGGGAACTGCCCGTACCTTTTCTCTACCCCTTTTTCACATAAAAAACGCAAATACTCTTTGTCATTGCTAAATCCTTCCGGAATAGGAAATTGAGGAAGGCGATTCACGCCAAATTCAAATTCATAGTGGCACCGATCGGCAATAAGCCCCGTATTCTCTACTGCTTCTAAAAAGTCATAAAAATAGTCTTTCATTTCTGCTTCACTCCAAAACGAGAGATCGTGTTCGAGATATGAAATGCGGTCGGCATCTGTTTTTTGGAGGCTGTATTCCATGCAAATAAGCGTGTCATGCACTTCGCGCTCCTCTTTTTCGAGATACCGCATATCATTGGTTGCTACTGGCGCAATTCCTGTTTGTGTGCAGAATTTTTTCAGATTCGATTGAAAAGTACCCTCTTCCTCACTATTGGGCCTGGGCGTGGTTTCGATAAAGAGATTTTCTGGGGGGAAGATTTTTTGAAATCGTTCTGCTTTTTCTACGGCTTTTTCCAGTTCGTTGTGTTCCAAAAGAGGTGTTATTTCTCCTCCTGCTCGGGGGAGAATGGCAATGAGGTTTTTTCCGTATTTTTGAAGAAGATCATCGTCAATGCGCGGAACATAATATATTCCCTCTAAATAAGAGAGAGTGGAAAGCTGGAGCAGGTTTTGGTAGCCCTCATTATTTTCTGCCAGAAGAACAATGCGAAATCGTTTATTATCAATCCCTTGTTCTTTATCGTTTCGGCTTCGCGGTGCTAAATAAAACTCACCTCCGATAATAGGATTGACTCCTTCTTTTTTACAGGCTTTGTAAAACTCAATGGCTCCGTGCATATTGGCACGGTCTGTCAGGGCCACAGCAGGCATTCCTAATTCTTTTGCTTTTTGTGCCAAATCTTCGGCCTTTGGAAGCGCGTCTAAAAAAGAGTAATCCGAATGAGTGTGGAGGTGAACAAACGGCAAGAGGAAAGGGTTTATATTTCAGCAAACAGTGTAGCGGAAAAAAGAGCAGGAGGGAATTTGGATTTTTGAATTTGAAAAATCCGTATGGGCACAAAATTTTGTGCCCATTTTGCTTTCTTATTCTCCCTGGGTTTAGCCCAAAATTTTCTCTGCAATTCTTTTTCCCATCTCCACCGTTCCGATAATCTTTTCTTCCTCGCTGCCGCTTTTAATATCTCCGGTCCGGTATCCTTCGTCTAAAACCGCCTGAATAGCGTTTTCTATGGCGTCGTGCTCTTCTAATAATCCAAACGAATATTTCAGCATCATCGCGAGGGAAAGAATTTGCGCAATAGGGTTGGCAATTCCTTTTCCGGCAATATCTGGTGCGCTTCCTCCCGAAGGCTCGTACATTCCAAAGCCACTTTCTGAAAGCGATGCGGAGGCAAGCATTCCAATGGATCCGGAAATTTGCGCGGCTTCGTCGGACAAAATATCGCCAAACATATTTTCCGTCACTATCACATCAAAATCCGCGGGGCGGGTAAGAAGTTGCATTGCTGCGTTGTCCACATAGAGGTGGTCCAGTTCTATTGCTGGAAATTCTTCGGCATGAATCCGGTTTACGGTTTTTCTCCACAAAATAGAGGTTTGCAAAACATTCGCCTTGTCCACTGAAGTCACTTTTCTTCGCCGTTTTTTTGCCGTTTCAAATGCTACTCGGGCAATCCGTTCAATTTCAGGAATCGAATATTTCATAATGTCCCACGCTGAATTTTCATCCGCCCCCTTTTCTCCAAAATAAATTCCTCCTGTGAGCTCGCGAATAACTACAAAATCAAATCCGTTTTTGGAAATACGGCATTTGAGCGGAGAAGCGTGGGAAAGACCTGCAAAAATTCTTGCCGGACGAATATTGGCAAAAAGACCAAAATGCTTGCGTAAGGGGAGCAGTGCTCCTCGTTCGGGCTGGTCATTGGGGGGGAGGTTTTCCCATTTTGGTCCACCAACAGAGCCAAAAAGAATGGCATCCGAATCTTCACAAATTTTAAGGGTTTCTTCTGGAAGCGCTTTTCCGGCATTATCAATCCCCGCACCGCCTACAAAAGCAGGTGTGCAGTGAAAGGTGTGCCCAAACTTTTTTTCGATAATGTGGAGCACCCGAAGCGCTTCGTCCATTACTTCTGGACCAATTCCGTCTCCAGCCAAAACCGCTATATTTTTCATCATAAAAAAGGGAAAAATTTTCATAACGCTATTATTGTTCCATATTGCATTATCCCTTTTCCATTGAAAATTTGGGTTTTTCAGGGTACCCTGCGGGGCGAAATTTGAGTGCCAGTGGGATTTTTTGGCTTTCATATAGCATTTTTTGTTTAAAATTTATCTATTGTGTTCATGAAAACTATTTTTATTTTTACCGCATCTTGGGGGAATGGGCATAATACTGCCGCAGAAGGGTTAAAAGATCGGGAAGAAGAAAAAGGGAATCGGGTAAAAATTTTTGATATGGCTGCCGTTTCTTGGGGGGCTAAAATATTCTCCAAGTCTTGGAAATTCGTTTCCGAAAGACCGTTCCTTTGGAAATGGATATATCGCTTGGGAAATAACAAAACCCCAAACTTTCTTCTCCGATGGCTTTTGCGGAAATCATTTTTAGGATTCTTAAAACAAACATTTTCTCATCATCTCCCCGATGCCATTTTTGTCACCAATTCGTTGTTTTCCGAAGTGATAGATGAGGCTCTCACGAAAAAAGTGCCCAAAACAGTATTCCTGACCGATTATTATGAGCCACACTTTTTTTGGACATGGGGAAAAAGTGTGCGCATTGTGTGTTTGGACCATCACGCAAAAGAATATCTCCAAAAACATATCCCCAAAAGAAATTACCATGTTTCGCCTTTCCCTCTTCCCAGACGGATTGAAAAGGTTGGGGCGTATTCTCCAGCGGAAACAAGAGTATTACGAGAAAAATGGGGAGTTGCTCCTGAAGTTCCTGTGTTTACCTTTTTCTTCCATCATTTTTTGTTTGGAAATGAGATAGAGATATTTTGGAAACATTGGGAAACACACCGCAATAAAGCCGAATATTTAGTACTCACCGGAAAAAATGAAAAATTTTTTAAAAACAAAATGGCACCTTTCCCAGAAATTCACATCCTTCCATGGGTAGATGATATGTCTGAAATGTATGCGATTACCGATTTTGCAGTGGGAAAAGCAGGGGGCGCGCTTATTGGTGAATGCCAGGCATTAAAAATTCCACTTGAAATTTATGCCGCATTACCGGGTCACGAAGAAGCAAACCAAATATACTGGCAGTCTTCCTCCTCTCTTATTTCATCACGACTGAATTAAAATTCTGAGGAATCCCTTGTTTCATAGAGGCAATTCTCCATCGTGTTTCGAGGTGTAGTTTTCCGGGAACGGTAAATCCTGCGGCTTTTTTGTGGCCTCCTCCACCAAATACGCCTGCCATTTCGTTCACATCTATTTCTTCTGCCAGTGTTCTCAGGGATCCTTTTACCTTATCTCCTCGTTCGGTAAGGAGGAGTGAGAGTTTTGCGCCGGGAACCGCATTGAGATAATCCACTACTCCCGTGAGGTCGTCCATATTTCCTCCGGTTTCCCGAAAATCTCGTTCTCGTACAAAAGAAGTCGTCACTAAGTCTTCTCCGAGTGTTGCGCGGCTTAAAATTCGGCCCCACAGTTTTAATTTTCCCACGGTTTTGGTTCTAAAAATACACTGTACAATAGTTCTTAAATCCGCTCCAGCGGCCAAAAGATGAGAAGCTTCTTTATGAGTGTCGGCGGTCGCATTGGAGTGCATGAGAGATCCTGTGTCGGTATACAACCCCATCAGAAGAGGAGTTGCCACTTTGGGGGTTATTTTCCACCGAAGCATTCGTAAAATTTTTGCCACCACAATGGTAGTAGAGGCGCAATCCGTAGCAACGGTATTCCAGGTTCCATATTGCTCATTCGAGAGATGGTGATCAATATTCCAAAGGGGAATACCTCCGGTAAAAAACTCTGGTTTTTCTTCATGGATACCAATCATTTTATAACTTCCCGCATCAAAAACCATCGCCATGTCGTAATCCGATGTTCTAAATTCGTGCACATATTCACTCGCTTTGGGGAGAAATTGGAACTCTTCCGGAAGGGGATCCTTGCAAAAAAGGGTCACCTTTTTGCCGGCTAATTCCAAAATTTCTGCCATTGCAATAGCTGATCCAGAAGTATCTCCATCGGGTTTTTGATGGGAAACGAGGAGGATATTTTGGGCAGAATATAAGGCCTGATATGCGGCCGCAATACCTTCTGAAAACTGTTGAGAGAAGATTTGATCGTTCATAAAAAGCAAAAAGGAAGAAGAGATGGGAAGGGGTCATTCTTTCATTTTTTTGTACTTATGACAAGTAAAACCCATTGATTTTTCTCAACAATGTGGCGAAGTCCTTCATCTTTTTCTGCTCTTTTATTTTTTGGAAAAAAGCGCCATAATACCGTTAGATTTTCCAAAACAACCGTTATGAACGCTTTTCAATCGTGGTGGTCAATTCCTCTGAAAACTTTTTTTGGACTCAGCCTGCTTCTCTCTTTTTTTACATTGGGGGGAGGTGAATTTTTGGTGCCAGCCTCTTTAAAGGCAGATATTACCGTTATCCCTACCAGTGGAAATCTTGCAGAGCGCTTTAAAGATGGGAAGTTTCATTTTAAAGATATTTTAGAATTCGCACTGTACCTCATAAAAACAGCCGGAATGTTGGCGGGAACAGCGTATATGCTGGCAAATCTCTTTGCAGGAATCCAATATATTATGGGACCTTTGGCAGATGATAAAGAGGCGGGAAAAAATTCCATGACCAATGCTGCCATTGGGCTTGCGGTGGTCCTTCTTTCCTGGATTGTGGTGGATATTGTGTTATCGTTTGTAACGGGATAAGGAGAAAATTTATTCCTCATTCTTCATACTTAATTTTTTCCCCATGGCTCTTCATCACACCATCATTCACCATTCTAAAAATTTCCTAGCGCGTGCCCACAAGGTTATCCGTCATATTCATAAAAAAATAACAGCCCCAGTAGCGGAAGAAAACAATATCCTTACTCCCATTCTTCCTGAAAATACAGAACAACGAATAATGGTGGATATTTCTACTTTTAGTGCCATAAAAATTATTGCCGTGGTTTTTGGAATCATTGTTATGGGGGATCTCCTTTTTCAGATCAGCAATATATTGCTCCTCTTTTTCCTTTCTCTATTCCTTTCAGCAGCATTGCATCCAGGAGTAGCATTTTTAGAGAAATATAAAATTCCGCCCAGTATAGGTGTTCTCATTTGGTATTTTCTTATTTTTGGGATGCTTGTTTTTGTTTTTGCAGAACTTCTCCCCGCTATTGTAACGCAATTAACTGTGATCAGCGAAAAACTCATCGATATTATTTCTAAAGTATATTTCGGAGATTTTTCTCCTTTGCCTCACTGGATGGAAAAGTTTGCGCCACAAATTCAGGGAATGCTCAAATCGCTGAATATCTATTTGGGAAATTCTTCGACGGAAAAAAATCTCATTAATATTCTCCAAACGAATACCGATAAACTCGAATCTCTTGCTTCAAACCTCGGGACGGGTCTCAGTTCCTTTGTTTTTGGATTTGTAAATTGGGTCTTTGAACTAGGACTTGTTCTCGTGCTAACATTTTTTATTGTCTCCGATGTTCCCACTATTAAATTGTTTTTTATTCGGCTTTTTCCAGAACTGTATCAAGAATATGTAAGTTATAAATCCATTCATGTTCAAAAGAAAATTGCGGAGTGGGTTCATGGCCAAATGATTCTTTTTGCAGTCGTTGCTATTATTCAGTGGGTTGGGCTCAGTCTTATTGGAGTAGAATACGCCCTCACTCTTTCCTTTTTAGCCGGATTATCCGAGTTTTTACCCTATATTGGACCGACGATTGTGGTATGCACTGCGGCTCCCATTGCCTTTGGAGAAAGCTTAGAACATGGATTTTTGGTGTTGGCGCTGTATACGGGAATTCAGATGATAGAGGGAAATATTCTCGTTCCCCTGGTGATGAAAAGAGCCATAGGAATGCCTCCTATTGTGACCATTTTAGTGATGCTGATTGGATGGGAATTTTTAGGAATTTTGGGAATTATTCTCGCCGTTCCTGTTGCATCTATTGCGGCGATTTTTGTAATGGATTATCAACAACGGGGAAATAAAAAAGAATCGTTATAACCATTATGAAACAAAGCTCTGCTTACCGGTGTTCCCAATGTGCTGCTTCGTTTCCGAAATGGGCAGGACAGTGCGGCGCGTGCAATGCGTGGAATAGTTTGGAGGAGTATTTTCCGGAGGTGACGATTTCCAAAAAAACGCCCCTTTCCAGCCTCCCCAAAAAATCATTTTCTACGCCAGAGCACTCTTCGTTTCACGACTCTCGTATTCCCACAAATATTGAAGAGTTGGACCGCGTTTTGGGGAACGGATTTTTTCCAGATTCGTTGGTGCTTTTAACGGGCGATCCCGGGATCGGAAAATCCACACTTTCTCTTCAGGTAGCCCTTAGCGTTTCCCTGCAAATGCCGAAAAAAACAGTGCTGATTCTTACGGGAGAAGAATCGGTGCCGCAGGTTTCCAGCAGACTTTTTCGCCTTTCAAAAAATATTCCCCCTAATCTTAAAATTCTTTCGGAGACCGTTTTAGAATCCGCTTTGGCGGCTATGGACCAGGAAGAAATGGGGTTTTTAGTGGTGGATTCGGTGCAAACTCTTATTTCTTTAGATCTGACGGGTGGTTCGGGCTCTCTTTCTCAAACCACTGCCGTGGTAGAGCAGATGATGCGATTTGCAAAAATGCGCCATGTTCCGGTTCTTCTTATTGGTCATGTTACCAAGGCGGGAGAAATGGCAGGACCGCAAACTTTAGCACATCTCGTAGATGTCACACTTCATTTAGAAGGAGACCGATTTCATGAACTGCGCATTCTTCGTTCTGGAAAAAATCGTTTTGGGAGTTCTAATGAAATGGGCGTGTTTCAAATGGAGGAATCGGGGTTAGTGGAGGTAAAAAATCCATCGGAAAATTTTCTCCAAGGTCGCCTAAAAGACGCCATAGGATCGGCAATTTTTCCGTCGGTAGAAGGGAATAGATCCTTTTTAGTAGAGGTGCAAGCGTTAACCAAGTGGACCAATTTTGGGTATCCCAAGCGATCTGCCAGTGGGGTAGATGTAAACCGGCTGGGAATTTTGCTGGCGGTTTTGGCGCGCCATGCGGGGGTAAAATTAGACAGTGAAGATGTATTTGCGAACATTGTAGGAGGTATTAAAGTGGCAGAGCCAGCGCTGGATATGGCGCTTTTAGCGGCGATTATTTCGTCCAAATCGAAAATTTCTCTCCCCTCTACCACGGTTTTTTGTGGAGAAGTGGGACTTTCGGGGGAAATTCGGAATGTTTCTCACCTTGAAAAACGCCTAAAAGAGGCAGAAAAACTGGGGTTTACCGTGGCAGTTATTCCCAAATCGTCTCCTTCTGTAAAATTAAAAAATCTCAAAACCATTTTGGTGGCAACTGTAGGAGATTTAAAAAAGGTAGTAGAGGGGGCATAAAAACTTTATTTCTTGTAAACTTTTTTCTTCTTCCTCATAATATGTGTGATATTTTTCGCTCTCTTATGCCATTTCCTGTTTCTGATCCCCTCCAAAATACTGCTCCGTATGCTTTTGCCGAGGTTGATAAACTGGTGAGCCAGTTAAAAGAGCAAGGGGTAACGCCAATAGATTTTGGTGTGGGAGACCCGACCGAACCAACCCCAGAATTTATACGAGAGGCGCTTAAAAAAGGAGCAGATATTCATGCGACTGCGGGATACCCATCCTATATTGGGCATAAAAAATTTTTAGAAGCCGCTGCAGGATATATGGAGAGGCGATTTGGGGTAGAGCTAGACCCAGCCACAGAAATTACTTCCAATATCGGAGCAAAAGAAGCGGTTTTTCATTTCTCTTTTGGGCATCTTAATGCGGGAGACCTCGTTATTATTCCTACTCCTGGGTATCCTCCTATGCGTACCGGAACCCGCTTTTGTCGGGCAGAAATTTATAGCGTGGGGCTTTTTGAGGAAAACGATTTTTTGATCGACTATAAAAATATTCCAGAAGATATTGCGGACCGCGCAAAGATTTTATGGCTGAATTACCCGAATTCCCCCACCGGAAAAACGGCCAGTTTAGAATGGTACCGTGGGCTTGTAGAGTGGGCGCAGAAGCATAATATTATTTTGGCGTGTGATGAAGGATGCTATATTGATATTTATTTTCATGGAGAAAAACCACATTCCATTTTAGAGGTGACCAAAAAAGGAGTGATTTGTTTTTACTCCCTCTCTAAGAGAAACAATATGACCGGATACCGGGTTGGGTTTTTATGTGGAGACAGTGAACTGATTGCTACTTTTAAAAAAGTAAAAACAAATATTGATTCCGGAACGCCTAATTTTGTACAGGAAGCAGCGATAGCAGCACTCCAAAACGATGACCATGTGGAGACCATGAGACAGGCATACCAAAAAAAGCAGGATATACTCCTCTCCGCTTTAGAAAAAGCAGGGTTGCCAAAAGCAAAAATAGATGCCACTTTTTACATTTGGCAAAAAGCACCAGCCGGAATGACCGGCGTAGAATTGGCAAAAAAACTCCTCTCTCCAGAAATTGGAATCGTTACCACTCCCGGGGCATGGATTTCGGAAGAAGATACGCGAACGGGAAAGAACCCCGGAGAAAACTACATCCGGTTTGCGTTAGTAGCGTCACTCGCAGAAGTGGAAGAAGCGGCAAAAAGGCTTGAAGGATTACGGTTATAAGCAAAAGGCTTTTTTGCAAATTTTTTACCCTACGGCTGCGGTATTAAGCTCAGGAGAAAGCCATATATTTGCATTCTGTGGAGCTTTGTCATTCCCGTTCCCGTGAAAACGGGGAACACGGGAATCCAGCCCATTGGGGAACATGGATCCCTGCCTTCGCAGGGATGACAAATATAAACGGCACTTTGCTAGAGCAACTCTCCTGAGTTGCTCTTTTTGTTTCTTGTTTTCTTACTCCACCGCTTCCAGTGCAATCGGAGAAAAAGGATTTGCCGAAGAATATATCCAGTGTTTAGGGTTTGAAACATATTCCTTTCTGATAGGATTTTCCTCAATATACTGCTTTTTTTGAAGGAAAAAATCTTCTGTCTCAATGAGTTTTGGGAAATTGGTTTCTTGCCAGATTTTATGTTTTCCATTCTGTTCTGGAAAAAGGCTGGCAACATTGGGCTCCGTTGCCAAAATATTTTTCATAAGTTCTCGCGAAGTATATTTTTTAAAATCGCAAAGAAAACGGCTTGTATCAGGGCTAGAAACAATAAGATGGATATGGTTCAGCATAAAAACATAAGCGTACACTTTTACTTCTTTATTTTTTTGGCAGTACTGCAAAGACTCCTCTAAAATATGAAACCGATTATGCCGGTCAAAAAGATAATACCAATTTTGAACGGTGCAGGTGATAAAATAGAGAGCATCCTTTTCTTGTTTGCTAATGCGTATAGATGGCATTTTATGGGGTAAATTTTCTTAATTTTTACGAAAAGAATAGGGAAATGCAAAGTGAAGTATTTGTTTTTAGAGACAACAAACAAAAGGAGCGTGGAGGTAGTTTTTGTAAACCAGAAACGAAAGGAGCAACTCGGGAGAGTTGCTCCAGCAAAGTCCAGGAAAGTGGGGGTATGGATTGCCGCGCTTCGCTCGCAAAGACGGGGCGGGTGGAACATGGATTGCCGCGCTTCGCTCGAGAGTGATGGGGTCAAAAAAGGGCGGGACTGCAACTCCCTCCCAATACAGTCCAGCACAAGCTACTGTGCGGCGGTATCCGTAGAGGGATCAATTATTGTGTATGCAGTTTCGATTTTTGCAGAATCATTCGGGTGCAGTTTATTTCCTATTACTACTGCTAAATTCTTTTGGTCGGCTACTGATATAGGAACCGTTATAGGAAGCCCAAAATTGGCTCTAAGGGCTATCTCTCTGTCTGCGGAATTGTGAATGGTTCCATTATTTAATGTACTCCATATCTGATTTAATTTGGCATCATCGTTATTATATGCTTCTAGTTTACGCTGTATCTCAGGAGCAAGGGCTGCTTTACTGGTTACCGGATTATGGCTACTACTACTTCCCGGGAAGAGCTTTTCTGCCTCCATATTTTGCTCATTATCAATGTTCCGTCGTAATATATTTGGTATTCCTACTCCTGCAGAGTGCAGATCTACAAGCGTTGTCTTTTTCCCATCTGCCGAGGTTACCGGTATAAAGTTAATATACATCGGAGAAGTGGCAATCCATTGTCCGATATTCTTCACACCATCTGCCACAGGGGTAATCATGAGACCAGCAAGACCATTAGATCCCTTTCCAATTTCCATACTCATCCACATAATCATAATGGCCATAATATACCAAAACAGCTGGTGAATATTCCCAATACCGTTAATAAATTTTTGCCCTGGGGCAAACTCAATAATACTGTGGGTAAAGTCGGTATTGTTGCTGGCGGTGGCAGTGCTATTGGCAATGTCAGTCGCTCCAGACGCATCGTATCCTAAAAAATGGTAGGTTTGCCCGGTGTTAATAATAATAAATCCCAGCACCAACGGTATTCCCATCATAGCCGGTAAAAAGGCATTTTTTACAAAAACATTGAGCCCAATATAATCGTCTGCCCCTCCGGTACTAATCCCAAAATCGTCTTTAAACATTAAAAGCCCCATAAAAGGCGACAAGATAATATTGACCCATAAAATAACTACTCGTGCCACCAACGCTACAAACAAGGAAAAAAAGATAACCAGTACAAGAATCATAAGGATAAGCGCCGCAAGGGAGTTAATAAACAGGGCGCTCCATCCCACATTTTCGCCCGGAACCACCATGGGCAAGTTTTGGATTTGCATAATATTAAATGCAAAAAACTGCGCAATGCTCCCATCTTTAAATTTCGATTTGTCAAAATCACCCCATCCCAATACTACCGTTCCATAGTCAATAATTTTCCCAGGATCAATGTCCTTAAATTTTGCTTGGGTGGTTGGGTCTTTATTCAGATTATTCGGATCCGCTTGTGTTCCAGATTTGGGAGCGTGATCCTTGTCAAAATAGATTTGCCCCGCTACTACCATACATCCTTGTCCAGGGACTTTAACGATTGTATCTTTCTTGTTTTCATTTTGGATCTTTTTTTCTATCATTTCACACTTATCTATTTTGGCTTCGGGGTACGATTTGGCAATTTCGTCCGGAATACCGTATATCACATGGGTGGCAATGGTAGAGGCATCCAAAATAACTTGTGCGCCAAACCAGGTAAAATTGATGACCACAATCGCCATTACTAATTTGGGAAGTAAATCCCCTATTTTAAATTTACCCCCCCCTCCTTTGGGGATGACATTCATAAACGCAATAAAAACGAGAATGAGGATGAAGATATAATTCATAATATCTCGAAATATCATCCATACGGCGTGCAGCAGTTCCCCCACGGATTTTTGGTCGTTTCCGGCGGCACCCGTGGCGTACATATCGCCCATTACAAAGCTATTCCCCATTACATCGCCTATCCATGCGGCTAAAATGGCAATAATCGGCGTAAAAAAACTCACCAGCAAGGAGGAAAGTTGTCCAATCATTTTTTTGAGATTGTTGATTTCTGCATTTTTACAGCCATCTTCCCAGGCTTTTACTTTTGTTGTATCTGATGGTCTATCTGATTCATTGCATCCAGGAGAATTAGTTGTTGCCGTGGTATTTGCAGCTGTTGAACCAGTGGTGGCTGTAGGGTTAGTGGCTGAGGCGTTTTGCAATTTTGGATCAATGGCATTACTGCCCGCAGAACCGAGAGGAAGATTCCCAGTTGCGGTGTTGTTGGTATTAGTGTTTTGAAGAGTAGGTGTAATAGCATTACCGATAGTATTTGCAGTTTGACCTTGTGTTCCGGTTGTTGGAGTATTGGTAAGACTAGGGTTAAGAGCATTTGGGTCTATTGCTACATTAGGATCAACCGCCATAACTGGCAACACCATTCCTCCCAGTACAAAAAATAACAAAAGAATGGTAGAGACGCGACGCACGATGTTTTTTGTAGAGACGCATTGCAATGCGTCTTCTCTGGATTCCTGCCTCCGCAGGAATGACAGAGCAGGGAATAAAAAATGCCGATACAAAAATGAAAAAATATTCACAAAATCTATTATGATAAAAGGGCTCCAGCGCCAAACACCCCGCCAATGCCTCCGGCAACCCACCAGCCAATACTGCTGCTGGCTTTGGATGACCACGACACTTTTGTTTTTTGTGAGTTTTTGAGTTTTGCGATTTGGTTTGCCTTTTGTTTCCCCATAAATTCCTCGTATCCGTTTTTTTGCAATCCCTGTTTAATGCTTTCGTCCGTCCCTTTTCCAGGATTTGCAGATGGCTGCGATGAATTTTGTGACTGAGACTGGGATTGTGCTTGTGCGTTGGCAACCGCACCTGCCAGGGCAGTAACCTGCTCATCATACTGCTGTGCCGAAATGCGTGGCTTGGTAATGGTCTTTTTTAACTTTTGGGCTGTTTGGGGATGGCTTTGTCCCATACTTCCTAAAAGTGCTATTTGGTCGCCCAATGAAAGCAATAAAAACGCAGCAATTATTTTTCGTTGTCGTTCTTCTGACGAATAGTTTTCCGAAAGTTGCGCTATTCCCATGGCGTCTTGAGGAGAAAGATACGGCACCATACTGGTTGCCAACACTTCTATTTCTCCCGCCTCAAACTGGTTGGGAATATTGGGCAGTAACGACCGTTTGCCAATGGTTTTTAAAGGGGTATACATAGTTATGCTTGTTGATGAGTGCGGTTATCAAAAGGAGAATCTTCCGGTTTCATAGGGATTCCCGCAGGGCGGAAATATGCCTGGTTTGCGTATTTGTGGAGGGTATGGAGTTGTGGCAGTAAATCGTCATATTGTCCTCGTCTCCCGGCAATATCTTCCACCATGGCATACCGTTTTTTGTCCATTTCTTCTGGGTTTTCTCCTTTCTCAAAGTGCCCGAGTGTTGCCAGTTTTGCTTTTCCTTCTGGTGTTAAAATGCTCGTCATGGGCTCTTTGCCCAGGTCTTCCACGGAAAGGGATTCTTCTTCTTCTTTTTTGGCGTCTTTATGATTTTTTCGCAATTCCTTCAGGGCGTTTTTTACCGTTTTATCTCCTGGTTCTCCCCAGTTAATACCTCTTTGAAAAAACTGAAATTCATTTTCGTACGCTAAAATTTCTGCTTTTTGGAGCATATTCACCTCCCGTAAAATATGTACTGCCATATCCTGCGGGTACATCATCTTATTAATGGCTTGTTTTCCAATTCCTTTGTAGGTCCCGTACATTACGGCGGCATCCACCAGCAAGGTTTCGTTTCCCATCACATTCCCCACAAAATCACCACTTCCCACGGCAATCATTAAATTGGCGGCAAAGGAAAGCATGGCAACACTGGCAACCCCTTCATAAATAATAAAATTTTGAAGATCCACTTGCCCCACGCGTTTAGAAGCATCAATGTTTTGGGCTTTAATATTGTCGGCTCCGCGGTGTTCTACCGTGTGCCCCGTGGCGCTTCTGCCCAAGCTTTTTTGCATATCTGCTACAAAATTGGGAGGAAGTTTTGCTTTCGCTTCTTCTGCAATTCTGTGGCACGCTACCTGGTAAATTTCGTGTTCGTTGTTTTTTTGCATATCGCCCCATGATGGGTTCTTTTTTTGGTGTTCTCGTTCAAAAGTTTTATTAAAACTGGCTTCTGTTTTGCTTATTTTTGCCTGGTCGCCTCCGGTCATGTCATACAACACCATTTTCCCATTTTCGGAAAGAGATCCATTTCCGTTTACAAACTGGACGATTTCAGAAAAACCCTCTCCAAAGATGGTTGGCGGATATGCTTTTATTTCCTGAACTTTTCCCTGGATAAAATACTCCGCACTGCTGTTTTTTGGGATTTCCTTGTGGTCTTTATTGAAAACCTTTTCTTTGGAAAATTCGTCAACAATGTGTTGTTGGGCTGTTGCGAGTTGTTCATTAGCAATGGGGATATTGCGTTGCAAATCCTCCATAAAAGCTCCAAATTCTTCCGGTTTTACCGTGGTGCTGGTCCAAAGAAAAGGATTTTTAGCAAGAATCCCTTGTATTTCGGCTGTAGAGGGAGGTTTTTGAAAATCGCTGATAATTTTTATCGGATCTTCATATTTTTTCAGAATCTCATTTACGGCAGATATTTCTTCTTCTGTAGGATCTGTACCTTCAGATATCTTTTTTTCCAGGGCAATCACTGCTGGATCTTGAAGAATCACTTTTCCGGTATCTTCTAATTGTTTTTTTTCCTGAACCGTAAAATTACTTCTTTTGGTTTCCAGATGAGCATTATATAGTCCGTTGTATTGCGTAAGGAGGACATTCCTTTCTGGCGCTGGAATATTTTCCCACTTTGTAGGCCATTGCATTTCTGCTTTTTCTCTCGTTTGAGGAGAGATGTCCGCTCTCATTTTTATTTGTGCTAATCTGGAATTTACTCTTGCGGACAGTGTTTGTAATCGCCTGTCATTGGGATAAATACTGCTATCAATAACCTCTGGCAAAGGTTTCCCCGCCAAATTGAGTTCAGGCTTTTGTGGTGCTGGTGCCGGCTGGGTGTGAAGCACTTCTGCCATCTTATAATTTAAATTTTCGGGCTAAAAAATCGGTAAATCGTTCGCGTTTTCCTTCTACTTCTTGCACATGGAATGACAAAATTTCCCGAATCCGGGCAATATCTTGCCCTGCAACAGGAATAACCAGTTCCTTAAAAAATCCTTCCGTTACTGCCAGGTTCAGGGTTTGTAATTCCCCTGGTTGCCAAAAAATCCAAAATGCGCGAATGGCCGAATAGAGGTGTAAATCTCCCCGAAATACCACGCCCAAATCGGTAATGCGCACTTCGGTATCTGCTACGGGCTTGTTGTGCGTAAGGGAATACACGCCCGCCAAAAGAATACAAAGGATGGAAAAACTCATGGAATCAGTGAGAATACCGTATAAAACTCCCAAAAGCGTGATGACACCGCCCACTAAAAACCATGTTTTTCCACGGGTATGTTCAATGCTTTCCTTCGTGGTAAACGAAAGAATGGTTTTGCCGTACTGGTCTAAAATATGGGGTGGTGGTGCGTTAATCATGTATTTTGGTATGCCAAAAAATCAAAGCAGTGTACCACTTCTTCCCGTTTTTTTCAAGAGGCTTTTTGAGCGATAAAATTGAGAAAGGTCTGAAAAAATCCCCCTTGATGTCCGGAACGAAGCAATCTCTTGCCGAATATGGATTGCTTCGTCGTGCCTCCTCGCAATGACGGGACTTTCTCACTCAAAACCATTCCTATTCTCTTTCTATCCCCAAAAAAAGAATTTTCCTGTTTCGGAAAGAACAAAAATAAGAGCCCTCTTGATTTTTGGATTTTTCTTTTGTACGCTCCCCCCACACGGACATGAGGGCTCCCTTTTTTCTCGGAAAGGATTGGCTCAAAAGTCTCGACTTTAACCCCTTTTCTATGAAACGAGACGAAAAAAAGTTGGTTATTGGTGAACACCAATCACACACCAAAGACACGGGATCTTTTTCTGTTCAAATCGCAATTTTTACCAAGAAAATTTCTCAGCTCACCGATCACTTAAAAATGCACCCGAAAGACAAGCATTCTCGTAGAGGGCTTTTGCAAATGGTTGCAAAACGACGAAAACTTCTTACCAATTTCAAAAAGAAATCTCCAGAGCAGTACGGTGCCCTTATTGAAAAGTTGGGTCTTCGAGGATAATCTTTCGCTCGTTCCATGCGCCCTTTGGATATGTTTCTTTCGCGCAATGAGCCTTCTCCATTCGGAAATTGCATTCTTATTCCGAACGCTTTGCCAAAGGGAAAAGCATATTCTCCGCATCTTATTTCGCTTTCTGCCCTCTTTTCTCCATTGCGAGAGGAGGGCTTTTCTCGTATAAAAGCCACAAAAGCCGAAGTTTCTGCTCCTGCTCCGTTTGATGTTCCGATTGAAGATGCTTCGCATCCCATTCTTCCGTTTACTACCAAACGCCTTCCCGAAAGTTCTCCCGCTGATCTCTCTCCTGATCTCCAAATCGCGAAAACCAAGCGCATTATTGGTATGGAACAAGAATTTCTTCGCCAGCCAGAAATTCGTCAGCTCTCCGAAAAACGGATATTTTTTCGCAATATCCGCAATATGCTCTCCCTCGGGATTGTTTTTCTCGGGTCATTGCTCCTTACCGGAGCCACTAATACGGTTATTCTTACTTACGCACAAATCCAAGAAACGGCAAAAGAGATGTCTACTACGCTTCCCAAAAATCCAGCAGAAGCGGGTGGATTTTTAACTGAATTACAAAGTCTCTCTCATTCGGCGAGTTTTTTTTTGCTCCACAACTCCTCCAGGGCATAGTTTCGGTTCCCAAAGATTCTTCTCTTTTTCAGGGGGAACAGGCGAATAAAGGAGGAAAAGCCTTGGTTGCCTTTTTACAAGAGAGCAACGATTTTTTGCTGCGTCATGAAGAATTGCTTCCTCCCGTTTCTCCGACCCCCAATTTCGCCGTTCTTATTCCTGATTTTTACCGCGCATTGCCCCAGATGATGGCGCATTTGCAAATCGCCAATACCGCATTTGCTGGTATTCCAAAAGCTCCAGAGGCTCTTCATACCGGTCTTCCTCTTGCTCTTTCTTTTGCGGATATTCTTAACAATAACAAACTGGGGATTGAAGAATTTTTTGGAATAGGAAACACGCCCCATACCATTTTGTTCGTTTTTCAAAATACCCGTGAAATTCGCGCAACGGGGGGATTTATTGGGTCTGTAGGTGTTGCAACCATCCAAAATGGGGCTCTCAAAGATTTCCATTTTCAGGATGTATATGACCTCGATAAGCAGCTGAAAATGACGATTCCTCCACCTGAAGAATTTTCTGCCATTACCAATCGACTTTTTTTGCGCGATGCGAATTATTCGCTCCATTTCCCAACTTCTGCCCAGCGCATAAAATGGTTTTATGAGCAAGAAAGTGGGGTAAAAGTAGACACGGTTATTACCGGAGATGAGCGGTTTTTAGAGTGGGCACTTTCGGTGGCAGGACCGGTAACCGTGGGTGAAAATATTTCTATTACCCCAGAAAATGCTATTTTTACCATTATGTACCTGGTAGAAGGGAAATTTTTAGGGAAAGGATTCGATGGGACTTCTCCGAAAGAATTTTTGGGGAAACTCGCGCCAGAGCTGGCACAAAAAGTTTTAAAAAATATTTCTGTGTCGGATATAGCACGGCTTTTAAAACTCATTTCCCAAAAACATCTTTTGGCATGGTCATCTCAAACGCCTGTGCAAAGTCTTTTTGAGGACTTCCATATTACGGGAGAGGCGGAAAACTCCTTTTTACCCCGTACTACTGGTGCCGTAAAAGATTTTTTTGCGATAGCGGCCACTAATATGGGTGCCAACAAAAGTGACGGATATATAAGCCAAAATATTGACCACACCAATATTATTGCAGGGGATGGGACGCTTTCCTCGGTTTTAAAAATTAAAAGAACGCATACCTGGGGAGAAACAGACAATGCCCTCTTTGCACAATTGTTTTCAGAGTTTGGAACTTCCGCAACAGTGGGAAATGAGGATTTGGAAAAAATTTTAGGGAAAGGGGATAATGCCGTATTTATGCGTGTTTTTTTGCCACCTAAAATCACGATTACCAGCGCCAGTGGGATATTTTCTGGAACTATAAAAACCACTCCGTTTCCCACATATACCGAAGTTTCCTTTTTCTTTCCCAAGGTTTCGGCAGGAAAATCCGAAGAGATTAATATTTCCTACACGCTTCCTGAAAAAGTATTTTCAAAAGGGCTAGAATTTACGGCGGTATCTCAGCCGGGAATGCGGGAACAAAATCTTACCGCCTCAGTACTCTCGGAAGTCGGAGCTCCTTTAGTCTCCGCAAATCCTGTTCTTTTTTCTGGAGAGTTTTTAGAGGATAAGAGTTTTTTGGTAAAATAATATTTTCTCGTTTTTCTTTTTCTATGACCCTTTTTGATACCCATACCCACGACTCTTTTGAGGGTTTTGACGAAGACCGAGAGGAAATGATGACCCGTGGAAAAAATGCCGGAGTGGTGGGCAAAATCCAAATCGGTTGTGATCTTGCTTCTTCCCAGCGCGCCGTGGATTTGGCGCTTTTATATGAAAATATGTGGGCCAGTGTAGGAATCCATCCGTGCTCCGTGCTCCCCCTTTCTGAATTGCCAAAAGCATTGGAGGATTTGGAAGCACTCCTAAAAAAATATCCGCAAAAAATTGTTGCGCTTGGAGAAACAGGATTTGATTTTTTTCATGCCGATACGCCCGAATTGCGCGCGCTTCAGGAGGCCTCACTTCTGGAACATATTCATTTTGCGAGGGAGTATAATAAAACCTTGGTGATTCATACCCGCAATGCCAAAGAAGAAACCCTCCAGTTCTTTCGGCTTTATAAAACGGAACTTCCCAAAAGAGGAGTATTTCACTGTTTTTGCGAAGACTCCTCTTTTTCCGAATTTGCAACGCAAGAACTTAGCTATTTTTTGGGAATTGGAGGAACACTCACCTACAAAAAAAACGACCATATCCGCGAAGCAGTCCAAAAAACACCCCTGGAATTTTTAGTAACGGAAACCGATGCGCCGTATCTAGCACCCCAATCATACCGCGGTAAAAGAAATGAATCGGCGTACATGACCGAAGTGGTGGAGTGCATTGCTGATATTAAAAATCTGCCGGTACAAAAATGTGCAGAAGTTTTGGTGGAGAACGCGAAACGGCTTTTTTCGCTGTAAAAACGGCTCAGGCATTGAAATTTGATAAAAAGTATGGCATACTGGGTGCAATTTTATTTTTTTGGTATGACCCCAGAAGAGCAGTTTTTAGAGCAAAATGGGATGACGGTGGAACAGGCGTGGGAAAAGGTAGAAACCTGGGCAACAACCGGCAAAATAGCAGAAGCCAAGGCGGGATGCGCGCAAATCCTCAAACTTTTTCCAGAGCATACCGCAAAAAAACTCTTGGCAGAGTTGGAGACTCCAGCTCAACCAGTCTCAGACCCTCTTTTGGTGGAAATCCCTGTAGAAAAGCCAAAACCAACCCTTTCTGAAAAATTAAAGGGAGCGGTGAGTTTTGTGATTACTGGGAAAAAACCAGCAGTGCTTCTCAAAGAGGCTCCTGTTGTGTCTGCGCCAGAGGGTACTTCTCCTGAAAAAAAAGAAGAGCCTGCCCCCTTAGTAAAACCGGTAGCAAAGTCTGTAAACATGGTGGGTGTTTCCACTTCCACTCCGCGAGAAATTGACGAAAGTTTGCCCGAAGAAAACAGTATTGAAGATGATGAACGCATGTTTGGAGCCATTTCGTATATTCCATTTTTGTGCTTTTTTACCCTCTCTTCCCGAAAAGATTCCCGTTTTGTGCAATACCATGCTTGGCAAGGGTTTGCACTGCTCGCCATTTTTCTTGTTTCGCTTCCCGTTTATTTCTTATTAGGAATCCTCACTCTTTTTGTGGTGATTTTTTGGATTCTTTACCTCTTCTTTTTTGGACTCGTGTTTTTTGCCATGTGGACGGCGTGGAACGGAAATTATTTAGAAATTCCTTTTATTTCCCATCTGGCGCGGACGCTTTCGGGACGAAAAAAAGACTAGGACTAAAATAACTTTTTCATAGTATTCGGAGTCTTTCAAAATCTCCATTTCTTTCTCTCCCTCCTCTTGGTACCATGGGGATGATTTTTTCTTGCTTATGTTTTCTATTCCCAAAAATTCAGAAATTCCTGATGCTCCTGCTCCACAAGTACTGGAGGTGACCATTAAAAAACCCCTTTGGGAAAATATTGGAACCATTGCGTGGGGCGTTATAAAAGTCTTTTTTGTATTTGCCATTATTGGAGCCATTGCCGGAAGTGCTGAAATGGAAAAACAGGCAAAAAGTCCTACGCCATACGAAAAAACAGCAATTGACGAATATTTTCGAGAAGTGGATACGGATGCAAATGCGAAGCATATTGCCTTCATCTCCGCTAAGGGGGAAATTACGGATCAGGAAATCCCTCCTGCTATGGCAACCGGGATGATTATTGCGCCAGAGCTCATAAAACTCCTGGCTTCTGCGGCGGATGATGCGGATATTGCGGCTATTGTCCTTCGTGTGGATTCCCCCGGTGGAGAAGTGGGTGCATCAGAGCGAATTACTACTACCATTGACCGCATTAACAAAGAGAAAAAGCCCGTTTATGTGCTCATGGAAAACATGGCTGCCAGCGGAGGATATTATATTTCTACGCCTGCATCTAAAATTTATGCGTATCCGGAAACGCTGCTCGGAAATATTGGAGTGCGTATCGATTCTCCTCATATTCAAGGACTCCTCGAAAAAGTAGGAATCCAAATGCAAACGGTTAAATCGGGTGCGTTAAAAGATATGGGAAGCCCTTTTAGAGCTATGACCGATGAAGAGCAAAAGGTTTTTCAGGCGTTGGTGGATGAGTCATACCAAAAGTTTTTACAGCGAGTGGCCGATGGACGACATCTTCCATTGGAAACGGTAAAAACCCTTGCCGACGGGCGGATTTATTCGGGAACGCAGGGAGAAAAAAACAAGCTCGTCGATAAAACCGTCACCTCATTGGGAGATTTGCTGGTAAACTTGCGAGCCGAAATGAAAACTTCTGTGCAGCTGGTAGAATTTAGGGCTCCATTAAGTCCTTGGGACGAATTCTTAATGACGGTCTCCGGTACGGTTTCTCCGTTGCAGGCATCATTTTCGCACGCAATGGGAGTGAAGATGCAGTATAAATAAGCGTTATCCAATACTGCCCTCCATCTCCAGTTCAATAAGCCTATTTAGCTCCACCGCGTATTCTAGGGGAAGGGTTTTCACGATATCCTCCAAAAACCCATTCACAATAATGCCTTTTGCGCCTTCTTCCGAAAGTCCTCGAGACTCTAAAAAGAAGAGCACTTCTTCGGAAATGCGTCCAGCACTTGCTTCGTGCGTTACGCTGGCACTGTCGTTGGCAACTTTCATAAGGGGAAGCGTATCACTAATAGACCGATCAAAAAGCAACGCATCACACTGCACATTTACCACTGCTCTGTCTGCCGTTTTTTTAATGTCCACCATTCCCCGATAGGTAGAAATTCCGGAATCCTTTGAAATGCTTTTGGCGATAACACTCGCTTTGCAGTCTTTTCCGAGAATTGTAATTTTTGCACCGGTATCTTGGTTTTGCGCTCCTGAAGCGACGGCTATTCCCAAATGCTGCGCTTGTGACCGGTTTCCTGCCAAAATGGTTGCCGGGTACAGCATGGTTACTGCTGATCCCATATTCCCCCCTACCCATTCCATTTTTCCGTCTTCTGCCACAATAGCGCGCTTGGTATTCAGGTTGTAGGTATCGTGGGACCAGTTTTCTACGGATGAATACCGAAAACTTGCATTTTTTCCCACAAATACTTCTACACATCCGGCATGAAGCGCATTTTCTCCGTACTTGGGAGCGCTACAGCCTTCTATGTACTGCGCCTGAGCGCCATCTTCGATAATAATGAGGGTGTGTTCAAATTGTCCCATTCCTGCAGCATTCATTCTAAAGTACGCCTGAAGAGGGTCAGAAATATGCACGCCTTGAGGAACAAACAAAAAGGTTCCTCCAGAAAATACCGCACCATGGAGTGCCGAATACTTATGGTCTTTATTGGAAACGCATTTCATGAAATATTTTTTTACCAGCGCTTCTTGCGTTTTTACCGCTTCATCAAAATCCAAAAAAATAACCCCCAGGTTTTCCCATTCTTCTTTTAAAGAATGGTACACGGTTTCGCTTTCATATTGCGCTCCCACTCCCGCTAAAACACTTCGTTCTGCTTCTGGAATTTTGAGTTTTTCAAAAGTGCGTTTAATGGCGGGGTCTACATCATCCCACGATTTCGCATTTTTTTTATCGGAGGCAATGGCATAAAAACAAATTTCTTCAAAATGGAGCGTTTTTAAAGACGGTCCCCAAGAGGGGTTTGGCATTTCTAAAAAAATTTTTAATGATTCGAGTCTGTGTTCCAAAAGCCATTTTGGCTCATGTTTATCCGCAGAAATTTTACGAATCAGGGCTTCAGAAAGCCCTTTAGAAAAATTCTTGGTGTACTCAGACGCATTGGCGTCGTCGAGGTCTGACCGAGAAAGGCCGGAGAAATCTACGCGAGAGGTGGTCATAGGGGCAGGATACGAGAGAATAGTTTTTTAGAAAATTTCTGAAAAAGGGGTGTTCCTGTCACTCTCGAGGAACGAAGCAATCAATAATTTTTCACTCCTTATCTGGTGGATAGATTGCTTCGTCGTGCCTCCTCGCAATGACGGATTATTGAATGTCTTTGAGTTTTGTCGACTTTTTTTAAGATGGAGTGCGAGAATTGGATTCCTCTCCAATTTTTATGCTTTCTTTTTCACCGGTGCCTTTTTTACCGCCGTTTTCTTGGCTGCTGGCTTTTTTACGCTGGTTTTTGTTGCCGTTATTTTTGCGGGAACGGCTTTCTTTTTTCCCCAACCACCCTTTTTCACCGGTGCAGTTTTAAGCAGCGCTTCACACTCTTCTTGGGTGAGGGTTTCTGGATGTTCTTGCCGTTCTTTTGGAATTTTGGCGTTCTTGTTTCCGTCTGAAATATATGGTCCCCACCGACCTTTTAAAATTTGAATATCCGTTCCGGCAAATGTTTTAATGTGCTTTTCAATTTCCGCCTGTTTTTTGGCAACAATCGCTTCCAAAGCCTCTTCTAGCGTAATTTCCATGGGATCTTTTTTGATAGACACAAACAGAGATCCAATTTTTATATACGGACCAAATCGCCCAAAATTGGTGAGAATCTCTTCTCCTTCCGCGGTTTTTCCCAAATTTCTTGGGAGTTTAAAGAGCTCCAAAGCGTCTTCCAGAGTAATTTTATCTCCATTTTGTCCCGGGCGAAGAGACGCAAATAATGGCTTTTCTTCATCATCTTTGGTTCCAATTTGAATATACGGACCAAATCGCCCCATCCGCGCAGAAACGGGTTTTCCACTCTTGGGATCTGTTCCTAAAACGCGCTCCTGAATGGCATCTGCACGAGAAACACTTCCCATCTTTTCTTCGATATTTTTCCGAAAATCGCCGTAAAAAGATTTAATCATCGCATTCCATTTCGTTTTTCCTTCCGCAATCGTGTCAAATTCTTCCTCTACTTTTGCCGTAAATCCGTAATCCACAATATCCGCAAAATGCTCTACCAAAAAATCGGTTACCACGCGCCCAATGGGAGTGGGCACTAACTTTCCTTTTTCTGATCCTGTTTTTTCTGTTTTTTCTTCTCTCTTCACCACCGGAGAAAGGGGTTTTGCGGAGAGAATGATGATTTTTCGTTCTTCCCCTTCCGAAACGCCTTTTTCAATATATCCGCGGTCTTGTACGGTGGAAATAGTGGGCGCATAAGTAGAAGGTCGTCCAATTCCCATTTCTTCTAGTTTTTTTACCAATGCTGCTTCACTGTACCGCGCTGGTGGACGGGCAAACGATTGTTTTGCCTGGAGATTCCCAAGATCTGCCTTATCTCCATTTTTAAGTGCGGGAAGCATTCCTTCCTCTCCCTCTTCTTCATCATCTTTTCCTTCGAGATACACCTCCAAAAATCCACTAAAGGTGATCACTTCGCCCTTTGCCAAAAATTCATGCGGAACACTTTTGGCAGAAATAACTGCTGTGGTGCGCTCAAATTGCGCATCGCTCATTTGGGAAGCAATGGTTCGTTTCCATATCAGGGAGTATAGCCGTTCTTCGTCTTTTTCATTCCCCGCCATTTCTTGGGAAAGATTGGTAGGACGAATGGCTTCATGCGCTTCTTGCGCGCCTTTGGTTTTGGTGGTGTAGGTTCTGAAATGCGAAAAATTTTCTCCGTATTTTTTGATAATGTATTCTTTTGCCGCCCCCAAAGCCATGCTAGAGAGATTAAACGAGTCGGTTCGCATATAGGTAATTTTTCCCGATTCGTATAATTTTTGCGCCACCATCATGGTTTTTTTTACGGAAAATCCCAGTTTTCGTGCGGCTTCTTGCTGGAGGGTAGAAGTGGTAAATGGAGGCGCGGGAGACCGTTTTGCTGGTTTTTTCTCCACACTCTTTATGGTGTATTCGCCCGTTAATGCGGTTTCTAAAAAGGCTTTTGCGCTGGCTTCGTTTTGAAATTTCTCACTGCATTCCGCAAAAAAACTCTTCCCTTCTGGGGTTATAAATTCTGCTTTTACGGCAAAAAGAGAGGAGGAATTAAACGCCTCAATTTCTTTTTCTCTCTCGACAATAAGTCTTACTGCCACGCTTTGTACGCGTCCAGCAGAAAGCCCTGCCCGAATTTTTCGCCACAATACAGGGGAAAGCTCGTACCCCACTAATCGGTCTAATACGCGCCGGGCCTGTTGTGCGTCCACCAGGTGTTGGTCCACACTCCGCGGATTTTGAATCGCCGCTTCAATAGCGGTTTTGGTGATTTCATGGAACACAATGCGTTTGGTATTTTCGGGTTTGAGTTTTAAAACTTCTGCCAAATGCCATGAAATAGCTTCTCCTTCGCGGTCCTCATCGGAGGCGAGCCAGACAGTGGTGGCTTCTTTTGCCGCTTTTTTCAGTTCTGCCACTACTTTATTTTTCCCAGCAGAAATTTCATAAGTAGGTGAAAAATCCCCCTCTAAGTCAATTCCCATACCACTTTTTGGCAAATCTCGAATATGCCCAAAACTCGATTTTACCGTAAATTCTTTTCCCAAGAATTTTTCAATGGTCTTGGCTTTCGCAGGAGACTCCACAATTACGAGATTTTGGGACATAAACAGAGGGGCAAAAGTATCCGTTCTTTTTTTATGGTGCCGAAAGAAAATGCGGAAAACAAGAAAAAGGAAGAAAGTGAGATGGAAGATTGTAAAAAAATGATTTTTTCCATATTCTGGGGGAGATGTTTTTCTTTTTTACACCGTCATTTTTCTGTATTCTGGCAAATTTCGTCCTCAAAAATTTCTTTTTTTATGCCCCACCCCTCCTCTTTTCAGCGTTTCGGCATTCTCGCCTACCCGGCATCGCATTCCCTTTCCCCGGCGCTTCATACGGCTGGGTTTTTGGCGTGGGGTTTCCCGGGGAAATACGAACGGTTTGAAATTGCTCCTGAAAATTTAGACGAATTTTTTGCAAAACGAGTAATGTCCGGAGAAATTTCTGGGCTTTCTGTCAGCGTTCCCCATAAAGAAGTGGTCATAAAATATCTCGATACACTGAATCCGGCTGCCCAAAAAATAGGTGCCGTAAATACCATTTTTTGGCGCAATGGAAAATTGGTGGGGGACAATACCGACGGAACGGGGTTTTTAAAATCTCTGACGGAAAAGTTTGAAATCCGTGGAAAAACTGCTCTGGTTTTAGGCGCTGGAGGAGCCACGAGAGCCATTTTATACGCGTTGGAAAATGCAGGGGTTTCTCAAATTTTTCTCTGGAATAGAACGGTGGAAAAGGCGCAAAAATTAGCAGAAGAATTTAAAACCGTAGAGACGCATTGCAATGCGTCTCTACAAAACCCAAAAACCATTGACCTCGTCATCAATACCACCTCTCTCGGAATGACTGGTGCATATGAAAACGAAAGTCCCATCCCAAAAACCTTTTGGAATGACCACCACACGGCGCTTGATATTGTATATACGCCCCAAAAAACAAGATTTTTACGAGAAGCAGAATCGGCCGGTGCAAAAATTATCAGCGGAGAAAAAATGTTTTTGTACCAGGGCATGGCGCAATTTGAGATTTTTACGGGGTTAAATGCGCCAGAAGAAGAAATGGAGAATTGTTTTTGTAGAACCGTTGCATGCAACGGCTCTACAAAAACACAAAAAATATTGCACCGCATTGTGAAAGAAAAATGGAAAACAATTTCGGATTACAAAAAAACGGACGCGACAACTCGCGCCCCTACAACCCCCCGCGCCTTTTATAATGCTCTTTTAAAGCCAAAAAAGGGTCTATCTCAAACACCCCATCTAATAGCCGAAATTAAACCTGCATCTCCTTCTCAAGGGAAACTTTTTCGGGAAACAGATACGGTAGAAGACCTCGCAAGGCTGTATACCGAAAACGGCGCCTCTGCTATTTCCGTGCTCACCGACTCGGCATTTTTTGGAGCAAGTCTGGAAAATCTTAAAAAAGCCAGAAGTGCAACGCATCTCCCGCTCCTTCGGAAAGATTTTATTGTGCACGACTCCCAAATTTACGAAGCAGTGGAAGAGGGTGCTAATGCCGTGCTTCTTATGAAGAGTATTTTGACCACGGCAAAAATTAAAGAATTTTTAGAGCTTTGTGAGAAGTTAGGAATAGATGCCCTGGTGGAAGTGCATACCACAGAGGAGTTGCAAGAAATATTGGAAAAAACGACGGCGAAAATTATTGGCATTAATAATCGGGATTTTCGAGATTTATCGGTCGATCCCACACATTTTGGAAAAGTTCTGGCTCACCACCTTCTTAAGGGCAGTGATGATACTCGTAAAAACTATATTTTTGTGGCAGAAAGTGGGCTTAAAACGGCAGAAGATATTCACCAATATGCGTGCACTGCTGATGCCGTGCTGATTGGCACAGAAATTCTTAAATCCGAAAACCGTGTAAAAAAAGTGCAGGAACTGGCGGGAAAAGTTTGAAGAACACCAAAAAATAAGGAAGAATAGAACACGATTAATTTTTTTTCTATGTTTTCCTACAAATTCGGAGGGACCTCCATGGGCTCGGCAGAAAATATTACTGTCGTGGCAGATATTTTAACCCGTAATACAGAGGTTAAATCCGTAGTGGTTTCCGCCATGTCGGGTGTTACAGATCTCCTTATTTCTGCCGGGAAAAATGCCAAGGAGGAGAAAATGGAAGCGGTAAAAACCATTCTCCATACTATTACTGAAAAACATTTTACGGCCATTGAAACCCTGGTAAAAAATATTGATCTCCAATCGGAAGCGCGCGGGTTTATTGCATTTCAAATAGAAAAACTTTACGAATTTTTAGAAGCGATTACTGTTATTCAGGAAATTTCCCCTCGTTCGTATGACCAAATCGTTTCTGTGGGGGAAATTCTTTCGGCGTACCTTTTGGCAATGCATCTGCAAGACCGTGGGGTACAAAGCGAGTTTGTGGACTTAGAAAATATTGTTCCGGAGGAGAACAAAACGGTGAATAGAGATTTTTTTGAGAAAGTAAAAGAAGCACTTAAAAATCGCATAGAACCGCTCCTCCTCGCAGGAAAACTACCCGTTATTACTGGGTTTTTTGGACGCATCCCGGGAGGAATTGTGGGAGCAGTGGGGCGAGGATATTCTGATTTTACTGCATCTTTAGTGGGAAGCGCTTGTAATGCGGAAGAAATTCAAATTTGGACCGATGTGAATGGTATTCTTTCTGCAGATCCTCGTATTGTGTCGGATGCCATTTCACTCGATACTCTTTCCTTTGAGGAAGCCTCAGAGCTTGCGAATTTTGGAGCAAAGGTTATTCACCCGCAAACCATTTGGCCAGCGGTTCAAAATAGTATCCCGGTGCGTATTAAAAATACTCTCAATCCCGAAAATTCCGGAACTTGCATTACTGCAGCGGGGAAAAAAACGGCACGAGCTTTTAAATCGGTAACGGCAAAAAAAGGGATAACGGTTATTACCATGCACTCTTTTGAAATGTCTGGGCATGGATTTATGGAGAAAATTTTTAAGATTTTTTCCGATTACGAAATCTCTATTGACCTCATTTCTACCTCCGAGGCGACTGTTTCCGTAACCGTAGAGGGAACAAAACCCCATTTGGAGAGAGCTATAAAAGCCCTCTCTGGGTTTGCTAAGGTAGAAGAAAAAAAGAATGAAGCCATTTTGTCTGTTATTGGTTCTGAAATGGCAGGAACTCCTGGAGTAGCGGGACGAATTTTTACAGCGCTTGGGGATGCTGGGATTAGTGTAAAAATGATTTCTCAGGGAGCTACGGAGCTCAATGTCTCGGCGATTATTCATGAAGAGGAAATAAAAACCGCTATTGCGGCCATTCATAAGTCATTTTTTTAACATTCCCCTCTCATTTTCCCCTATGCAATACACTCCTATCCAACGCATTCCTAGCAATGACGAAATTATTGCGCGTTTTCCACTTTCAACAAAAGCAGAAGAACAGGTGAAAAGAGACCAAGAAGAAGTAAAAAATATCCTCTCCGGAAAAGATGATAGACTTTTGGTTATTATGGGGCCTTGCAGTGCGTGGCCATTTGATGCGACTCTCGAATACGCACATCGTCTTGTTCCTTTGGCAAAAGAACTGTCTTCTAAGCTCAAAATCGTCATGAGGGTGTATATCCAAAAACCAAGAACCACAAAAGGATGGACAGGGCCGGTAAATCAGCCCGATCCATACGAAAAACCAGATATTGCTGCGGGCGCATTTTATTGTCGAGAACTCATGGTGAATGTTATTGAAGCGGGGCTTCCTATTGCTGATGAAGCGCTGTTTACCAGTAATGCCAAGGGTTTTTTGGAACTCCTCTCTTGGGTTGCAATTGGCGCCAGAAGTACAGAAGACCAAGAACACCGCATTTTTGCCTCCATGGTTGATTGTGCCGTGGGGATGAAAAATCCTACCAGTGGATCGCTTGAAATTGGAGTAAATGGTATTATTGCAGCGCAGCATCAACACCACACTGTTTTTGAAGGACAGCAAATTGAAACGCTCGGAAATCCATACGCGCATCTTGTTTTACGAGGAGGTATGGATCGTCCGAACTACTATACCGAAGATATTTTGTTGGCATTGGAACTCCTCCATAAAAATAAAATTAAAAACCCCGCCATCGTGGTAGATACCAGCCATGACAATTGTCGTCTTCCAACCGGAAAAGATCCTCTTTTACAGGGGAAAGTAGTGCGAGAAGTGGTTTCCCAGATGCAACTTTTCCCAGAAATAAAAGCAGGAGTAAAAGGATTTATGTTTGAGAGTTTTTTAAAAACAGGAGCTCAAAAGGCAGAGAGTTTTTCTCCGGAGGATATTGATAGGGGAGGGCTTTCTATTACCGATCCGTGTATGGGATGGGAGGAAACAGAAGAGCTTCTGAGGTGGCTTTCTGAAACGGTATGACAGAAATTTCCGTGTGTTTTCCGGCGCAGTCTAAAAATTACTCCCTCTTTATTTCAAAAGGGGGAAGAGCCCAAATTCCCGAGCTTATTCGGAAAATGGGAAATTTTTCTCGCATTGCCGTCATAGCAGATTCCCATGTTGCTCCGATATGGGGAACTGATATTTTACAAAATCTTTTGGATGAAGGGTTTGCTGCCGAACTTTTTTCGTTTCCCGCAGGAGAAGAAAACAAAAATGAGGGGACGGTACAAAAACTTCTCTACGCGCTTTTAGAAAAAAAGTATGGAAGAGACACTCTTATCCTTGCGGTAGGAGGAGGTGTAACGGGGGATATTGCGGGGTTTACGGCTTCTATTTTTTTGCGAGGAGTGCCGTTTTTTCAAATCCCCACCTCTGTTTTGGCAATGGTGGATTCGTCCGTGGGGGGGAAAGTGGGCGTAGATACGCCTTTTGGAAAAAATCTTATTGGATCTTTTTGGCAACCCAAAGCCGTTATTATTGATCCGGAAACGCTGGAAACGCTTCCCGAAGAGGAACGAAAAAATGGAGTGGTGGAAGCTTTTAAAATGTTCCTCACTTCTCATAAAACGGCGTTTGAATGGGCAGAAAAAAATCTCTCGCTCATTCTCCAAAATAATGCAGAACAGATGCAAAAAATGGTGGAAACCGCGGTAACTATTAAAAAAGGCGTGGTGGAGCGGGATGAAACCGAAAAAGGGGAACGGGCAATTCTTAATTTTGGGCACACCATCGGGCACACCATAGAACTCAGCAGCAATTTTTCCATTGCACATGGGCACGCGGTAGCATTGGGGATACTGGTGGAAAATAGAATTTCGAGACTTCTAGGATACCTTTCTGAAGAAGACGAAACACGAATTTTAAAATGTATCAGGAGTATTGGATTTGATTTTTCTGTCCTCAAAAAACATGATCCTCAGGAGTTACTCACCCTCATGCAGTCGGATAAAAAAACAGAAAATGGGGCAGTGCGTTTTGTGTTCCTTTCTGGTTTAGGAACCGTGCTCCAAGAAGACGAAAAATGGTGCCACAGTGTCCCAGGAGAGCTTATTATACAAGCGCTTTTAGACATCCGTTCTTCTCTTGGAGACGCATAAAAAAAGAGGGTATACGCCCTCTTTTTTTGTTTTCATCTGGAGGCGACGGGCGGATTCGAACCGCCGAATGGGAGCTTTGCAGGCTCCTGCCTTACCACTTGGCCACATCGCCATTTTTTTGTCATTCCCGCGCAGGCGGGAATCCAGGAATAGTGTTTCTCATCATCGTGTTTCTTATGAAGACGAGGGAGAGGGGCTAGTCCCCTTTATCCGGAATGACTTGAGAATTTCTTCCAGTTTTGTTTTTTCACTCTCTGTTTTGGCGTAATCCATAGATAATACTGCCACAAAGGCTTTTCCATTATGGACCGCAAAAATGCTGGAAAACTGGAGTTGTGAAAGATCAACCACATTTCTATCCGTGTACCGGACCAGCGTAGCAGGCACCCCGTCTAAATTCAATGGCTCTTCGGACTGTTTTTGGAAATTCTGTGATCGTCTTCGGATATTTTCAAGAGATTGAGTTGTAAAGCGGTCTAATGGGGCTCCATTGGGAATATCTTCCGAAGTAACCGCAATAACCGTTTCAATTTTTCCAAAGCCATTGGCGTCTCTTGCTCCAAAATCTACGCCTTTTCCGGCTAAAACGGTATCTGGAAACACTTCCCAGTTAGTGGGAATTCCAATGGTAAACGCTTTTCCTTCAAATGCCAAAGAAGGATCTACTGAAGGCGTAGCACTTCCAGTGCCACATCCTGCAAAAAGTAAGAGAAAAAGCGCCGAAAAAAGAATGGGGAATTTTTGAATCACGGAAACTATTGTGGCAAAAAAGGAAATAGGGAGCAAGAAAAAGGAGAAATTATGCCTGTTATGTATCTCACATTTTCGGTATCAACGAACGGGACCATATAGGTATAACCTTGAAGAGAGAGAATGTACATTTTTTGATTCGGATATTTTTCAGGATTAGGGTATTTCGCAATAGAGAATTTTTTTTCATCCTGAAGAGCAATAACCACCTCCTCAAAAGAAATATTTCGGTCTTGCTTTAAAAGCTCATTTTTTACCTCGTTCCAATCAAAAATCATGAGGATTTACAAATCTCCTTTATTATATTTTTTTGTACATACATCTTTGTTGGGTGTTGAGTTTATACTCCAAAAAAGGGCTGAATGAAGAATTTCAGCCCAACCCCCTTATTTGCGTTTACTCTGTCCTCTCAATAAATGCCAAATAGTCTCTATGAGAAAGCCTGTTCAAAAGGTTTTCTCTTAAGGTCATCATATTCTTTTCGGATGCAAAGGAAAACTGAGGAATCTTTTCTTGTTCTTCCACAACTATTGCATATCCACTGGCGGATAGAGAGTTTAAGAGAGAAAGAGGGGATTCCCTTCTCTCTGCTGATTCTTGCGCGATATTTTGAAGAGCGTCAAAAATTCCCATAATGCTGTTTACTACTGTTTCTCTCATGGCATTTGTTGCTTCTGCAAGGTCATTTTTTTCAGATCCTTCCAAAACAAAATTCATGGCGTCTTGCATTGCAGGATTTTTATATTCCTCTGGAATTTCTAGAATACCGGTTGCTTCCTCAAGAGAACATGGTTTTGCTTTTTCTACTCCGGCAGTTTCAAAGAGCACCGTTACAAAGCCTTTAATATTTTCTTGTACTTTTTGTATTGCCACTGCTCCCGCCGCGCCATGCCATTCCAGTAATGCCCCTGTTTTTTCGTGGGTTTCTTTTATAATAGTTTTTCTCTCTTCTACAGTACTGGACGCAGAAACAATATTTTCTCGTAACCACGCCATCATGGCATCGGTTACTCCAAAGTCTTTTACCTCAATTCCATTCTGAATTGCTCCTTGTTCTGCCATTTTTTTTGCCAGTCCTGCGTAGTCTACCGTTACATCTGGATCGGCTTCTTGCTGTGCCAAATATAAAATGCGCTCTAAATTACTCGGCTTTTCAATATCCATTGAATTTGCATCCGTCGCATGAAATCCATCCTGCTGTAATACACCATTTTCTAACAGGTTGTGCATCATATTATTTTCATTCGTCGCCATCACGAATTTTTCTACCGGCAGTCCTAATTTTTTGGCAAAAAGTCCAGCGGTAATATGCCCTACATTTCCCGTAGGAATAACGAACACTATTTTTTGCCCATTGGTTATTTGTCCTGACCTGACGAGATTGGCGTAGGTCGTAAAATATTGCGTCATCTGGGGGATGAGACGCCAAATATTAATAGAATTAGCGCTGGAGAGGTCGAGTTCTTTTGTTTCGGTTACCAGTCGTTTTGCTTCGTTCAGTTTAATTTCTTCTCCTACTGTGTCTTTCAACATTTTTTGAATCTCTCCTGCTACTGTTTCAATCGTTTTCTCATCGGGATTTTCTTGCTCTTCTTTTGTAATTTTTTTATCTCGGGCTTGTTGCAAAATTTTTGCCCGTGCTTGGGCATCGTCAAATGTTCCCGCACAGGGCAAGCACTGAATATTTTTATATTTTTGTGCCACCTCAATCATTTGTGCTTCTTGCGGTGCGGCAACTCCATCTGCTGGATATAGTACTGTAACCGTAACCCATTTTGATCCGGCAAATGCTCGAGCAATAGCTACTCCAGTATCTCCAGAAGTGGCCACGACGATATTTTTTGGAGTTTGATTTTTTTCGCACCACCATTCCATAAGCTGTCCAATGGTTTGCGCCGCAAAATCTTTAAAACTCGCCGTTTTCCCTCTGTCTAGCCACGCCACAAAAACCTTGTCTGGACTTTCTCCTTCGCTAAACATCTTGGTAATATCTTCCAGAGGGATTCCAAAGCCTAGTGCCTGTTCGGTAAAGGAAGAAAGAGTGGCATCATCAATTGCTTCTCGGGGGATAAACTGACGCAAAAGCGCCGCGGCAATTTGTGCGGTATTGAGGGTTGGAAGGGTTTCCGCAATAAAACCATCTGGAAGAGTTTGAATTTCTTCTGGCATATACAGTCCTCCACTCGTTGCGAGTCCTTCAGTAAGCCCTTTGTCCCAATTTGCATTGGTCTCTTTATTTCGAGTATCAGTGAGATCCCCTGTCCCACTCTGAATCTTATTTAAATGAGAATGCCCTGTAGCAGTTGATTGAGGAACATTTACAAATCTGTGTAATAGTCGGCTTTCTTTGGTCATAAAATTCAAAAAAAGGGGGTATTTTTACGCCTTTTATAGGGCGAGAGTCAAGGAATTTTTTTGGAGTTCATGGAGATTAAGTGACAGCGGTTTTGAGAATAATTTATGGTACATTTTAGCGGAGCACCTACCCCAAAAAAGTTAAATTTCCGTAACATACTCCCGCGCCAATAATAAGTCCCATAAAAAAAATAAGGATTGAAAATTTAAAAGATTCCCAGTTTTTTTGAAATAAGCAGTATACAATACGAAAAAAATAAATAACAGAAACTAAACAAGGAAGGCTGAATGAAGCGATCCCGACTGGTGGAAAGTAAGTAGTATTAATCTCAGGAGATAATACCCAAAAAAGCACAACAAATAGGCCATAGCACTTTAAAATATTTCCCATCAATTTTTTCTCTTTTGTGAGTGATGCATTTTCTTCATTCACCTCTGGTTGTTGGGCAATGTCTTGCATTGCTTCTGCAAAGTCTTTCATATATTCATCACAAAAGGTTATGTAAGAGAGGCTTAAAAGCTCAAAAATTGTATATTCCCAGCACATACGCCCGCCCCAATAAGTGCGCTTATAATCATAACCAGTAGCGCAAATTTAAACGCTTCTAAATTCTGATCCAGCAAGAGGTAAATGGCGCGAAAAAAGTAAAAAATGGAAACGAGTGTTGGGATTACAAAGGGAGCAAAAATGAGAATAATTTCGAAATCACCGGAGAAGACCCTCGCATATAAACAGAAATACATGGCAATACTGCCGAAAAAATAGTACTGAAAAAACCTCCAAAGAAATTTTTTCTCTTTTTTTAGGGGAGAAGATTCTTCGGATATCTCTGGGGTATGTGGAATGTCTTGCATTGCTTCTGCAAAATCTGTCATAAAAAAGTGTTAAAAAGTAAAAGACTCATCTTCTCTTTGGAGCGTTTTGAGGAGATCTTCGTTGTTGCGGTAGAAGAGGTTCATGGTTTCAAAAGGAATAATGCGCCCGTCTTTATGCACAATATGCACGCAGGACTTTTTAATCGCCCGCACATCAAAATCGTATGCGTCTTGAAAGTGCATAATAAGAATGCGGAAAATATTGTCGTATTTGAGGTTTTTTGGTGCCACTATTTTGGGCAAACAGCACAGCATACTGCCAAAAATCTTGGATGAGCTTTCGGGAGAGTTTCCCGTAGAAAACAGTTCAATAAGCTTTTTTTTCAGCTGTTCATCCCTCTCAAACACAATGGTATTTTTGGATGCCTCCAAAAGTTTGGTCGGATCAATATACCTTGTAAGTGCATGAACAGATCCTCCGATTTTTAGCCCGTACGCCATTGTGAGGGTGTCGGGGTTGCACGGAACAGGAATAAGGTCATTTGCAGTAAAAACGCTCTGTTGCGCAATAATTTTCTGGCGTACTTCTGTGGGTGTAATGCGGTCTTCTGGTGTACTGTCTTCATTTCTTCCGGCAAATTGTACCGGTTGAAAAGTAATCCCTCGAACGCAGGGCTGCTGCATTGCAAATTCAACAATTTCCCCTAGCTCATCGTCATTTGCGCCTTTTTGTACCACCACCACCAGAGTGGTTGAGAGATTGAGGGCATTGAGTTTTTCCAACGCTTTTTTGCGGATTTCGGAAAGATCCGCTCCCCGAAATTTTTTCAGCACTTCGGGTCGTAAGCTATCCCACTGAAGATAAATCTCAAATTGGGGCATATAGGTTGCAAGGCGTTCTGCAAAACCTTCTTCGGTGGCAATGCGCACGCCATTGGTGTTTAACAGGAGGTGTTTAATAGGTTTGGTTTTCGCCATATCTAAAATGGCAAAAAAATCAGGATGAATAGTGGGCTCTCCTCCGCTGATCTGCACGACATCCGGTTCGCCTTCGCTTTCTACCATAATATCAAACATTTTCTCAATTTCTTCTAGCGTGCGGTGTTCGCCACAAGTAGGAGAAGAAGACGCATAACAAGTGGGACATTTCAAATTACACCGATCAGTCACTTCGATGACCGAAGAGCACGAATGCTGCTCGTGGTCTTCACAAAGCCCACAATCATACGGGCATCCGTATTTCACTTTGGTTTTAAATTTGCAGGGCATTTCGCTTTTTTTGGCGTATTGTCGGCATTTTTTGTAGTACTCAATATCTGTGGCTATCAGCACTTTAAAACTCCCATGCTCTTTGCAGTGTTTGAGCATAAACACTTTGTCATTCTCAAAAACAATTTTCCCATATACCCGTTTTAAACAAGTAGGGCAAAGGCTAATGGTTAGGTCATAGTAGGTGTATGGTCTTTGTGCGGGCATAAAGGGGGATAAAATCGTTTTATGAAAACCCATACATAATATAGAAGAACAAAAACGCAGGCAATTTGGATGGCGGATAATCCAAAAATAAGACTATCAACAGGTTTTATAAATTCTACGAGAACTCTCCACAGGGAGTAGCCCACCATAAAAAATTTAAAAAGATCTCCATTTTGGAGCGAAAATTTTTGTTTTAAAAGTAATAAAATAGCCCAAAAAATACCGAGGAATAAAATTTCGTACAGTGCGGTTGGGTGCCGTGCAATTCCATCGCCTTGGTCAAACGCCCAGGGCAAATCGGATGGATCTCCCGCGGTTCCATCCGACACACCGGTAAGTGCACAGCCAATTCTTCCCACTATAATAGCAAAAATAAGCGGAAAAGTGAAAAGGTCACCGCTGGAGGTGGTAATCTTCATAAATTTTTTTGCCGTTTCAATACCAATCCACCCGCCAATAATGCCGCCCACAATGGTTTTAGATTGGGTGAGAGAAAACCACGAAAAATGCTCTACTAAAAACTGGTAGTGTTCTAGTGCCGCTAAAAGACGAGAGCCCAAAAGTGCTCCGATACACGCTGAAACGAGGAGCGTGAGTCTTTGCGATTCAGAAAAATGATCTTTTTGAGATGCGCGTAAATGATAATAATACGAAATCCCCAAATAAAACGCGAGCACTTCAAAGAAAAAATGAATGGGAAGAAAGTTTTCACCAATTGAAATGCCAACGGGAAAGGTGATATGGGGCATACATTACGCCAGTTTCTCTAACCTCGGAAACAGCATTTGCCCTTCACCCAACGGTTCCCCGTTATCCCCAAACATATTTTTCATTTTTTGTGCCGTATTGGTCAAAAAGGGTTCCAATTCCATTGCAAACCATCGGAGGGTAATAAGGAGAGACTTCATAAGTTCCATTTTTACGGTTCCATCTTCATTGGCAAGCCATGGTTTTTCTTCGTCCATGCGTTTATCACAAAAATCTACCACTAAAAAGAGTTCTTGAATGGCTTCGTGAATGAGAAATGCGTCCATTTTTTCTGTTACGGTTTTTTCGGTTTTAGCGATTATTTGGGTGAAATCGTCGCGTAGAGCCGTTGCATGCAACGGCTCTACCGAATTTCGTTCGCACAATTTATGAACTCGAGATGACAAATTTCCAATTCCGTTTGCCAAATGCGCTTGGTAAATTTCCTCAAATCTCTGGCGACTAAAATCGGCATCTCTTCCTACGGGAACCTCTCGGAGTAAAAAATACCGCAGCGCATCTGTTCCATATTTTTCTACTTCCAAAAACGGGTCTACCACATTCCCGAGCGATTTACTCATTTTTTCTCCTTCGCTGGTAAGAAATCCGTGCACAAAAATTTTGTCGGGCGTTTTTATACCGGCAGAAAGAAGCATTCCAATCCAAATCCCCGCGTGGAATCGTAAAATATCTTTTCCAATGACATGGACCACTTCGCCAGAATTCCAGAATTTTTGGAACGGTAGAGCCGTTGCATGCAACGGCTCTACCTCTTTGCCATATCCCAATGCCGAAATATAATTTGTGAGGGCATCACACCACACATACATGGTTTGAGACAAGTCTCCGGGAACGGGAATTCCCCAACTCACTTTTTCGGTCGGGCGAGAAAAAGAAACATCAGTAAATCCTTCCTCTGCCATTTTTAAAATCTCATTTTTTCTAAAATCGGGCACAATTTTTAATGCGTCCGTGCGGAGCAGTTCTGCAATTTCTTGGGAATATTTGGAAAGCTTAAAAAAATAATTTTCTTCTGAAACGGTTTCGGGCGCCACTTTATGAAAAGGGCAAAGTCCATCCACTAAATCTTTTTCCGTAAGAAATGTTTCGCATCCACTGCAATACTGAGCGGTATATGCCCGTTTTTCTAAGTCCCCATTTTCTGCCAGCTTTTCCCAAATTTTTTGAGCAGATGTCCAATGTCTTTCTTTATCTGTCGTGCGAATAAAATCGTCGTTTGAGAGCGTAAGTGCGTTTCCCAATTTTTGGAATTCCGCACTGTTTTCGTCACAGAGTTCTTGCGGCAAAATTCCTCGTTCTTTTGCGGTTTTGGCCACTTTGCTTCCGTGCTCGTCAGTTCCGGTGAGAAAAAATGTTTCTCGTCCTTGTTTGCGTGCCCATCGTGCTAAAACATCGGCTTCAATACTTTCCATGGCAAATCCCACATGGGGAACGCCATTTACATAGGCAATGGAAGTCGTAATATAAAAAGGTTTTAATGGAGACATAGTGGGGGAAATGAAGAATTTATCCCTTTTATCATGCCAAATTTTTGAAAAATAAAAAAGAAGATTGACGAAACCTTGATTTTTTGCTCAAAATAGAGTACAGTAATGGGAATTTTCTCATCTTTCTCTTGAAATTTATGGCAGCCTACCAGGTATCGCTCATTGATGTTCCGAACAAAGACCATCTCAAGGTCATCTATTTATCGGGCGAAATAGATGGCGAGACAGTAGACGCATTCCGAGAGAGTCTTAATAATGCTCTTCATGAAGAGCGAACACAGGGAACGAAATGTTTTATTTTTCATCTCCGCGATTTGGAATTTATTAACTCTACGGTTATCGGATATTTTGCCGATATGTACACCCGACTTTCCCAGGAAGATAAAAAAATAATTTTCTCTGAAGGGAATCAGCATATTTTGGATATTTTAGATTTGGTAGGCTTTTTGAGCCTTGTAGAGCACTACGGTTCTCTTCGAGACGCTATTGCCTCTACCGATCTTTAGTTTTCTTTTTGTCATTCCGTCTTGTCTTTTCTTTCTGCACTTACGGCAATTACCGCAGGAAGAAATCTTCCTGAAACCCAATCTGCAGAGGCGTTTCGGGATATTTTTGCCGAACAGGTTTCGTCAGAAGATTTAGAGATTTTTTTGCGGGGTCTTTCCCAAAAAGGAGAAACAGACGAAGAAATTGCGGGTGCTGCAAAAGAAATGGAAAAGGTTGCTACAAAAATCTCCACGCACCAGACAAAAATTTTTGATTCGTGCGGGACCGGAGGAAGTGGGAGTGCGAAAACTTTTAATGTTTCTACTACCGCTGCATTTGTGCTGGCAGGAGGAGGGGTAACCGTTGCAAAACACGGAAACCGTGCTGCAAGTTCAAAAAGTGGGTCGGCAGATGTTTTGGAGTGTTTGGGGATTTCTTTGGAAAACACGCCCGAAGAAACGGGGAAAATTTTAGAGAGCGTTGGCATTGCCTTCCTTTTTGCCCAAAAAATCCATCCTGCTATGCGGTTTATTATGCCGGTTCGCAAAAAAATTGAACACCGAACCATTTTTAATATTCTGGGACCATTGGTAAATCCCGCGCATCCCACCCACCAGGTGGTCGGCGTTTTTTCTCAAGATCTCGTATTGCCCATTGCCAAAGCTCTTCAATCTCTGGGGCGCGTTTCTGCCCTGGTAGTACACGGAAACGATGGATTAGATGAAATAACCGTCTGTGATTCCACCACATTTGCCCTGTTTCAAAACGGAGGAGAAATACAAACCGGAATTTTCACTCCTGAGGATTTTGGAATTTCTCGTGTAAAACATGAGGAGGTACAAGGTGGAACGCCCCCAGAAAACGCCCAAATTTTAGAGGGAATTTTAAGAGGAGAAATTCGCGGTGCGAAACGAGATATTGTACTCTTAAATGCTGGTGCTGGGTTTTGGATTTCCGGAAAAGCAGAGTCTTTTTTAGAAGGAATGGCACTGGCGAAAAAAGTGATAGATACCGGAAAAGTGTGGGGAAAAGTCGAAGAATTGAGAAATATAAAGGTGTAGAGCCGTTGCATGCAACGGCTCTACGGTGACCCATTTTTTTGGATTTTCGTTTCAAAAAATATAAATACTAAACAAAAGGGCGCGACGGATGAATCACGCCCAATACAGAAAATTACACCTTAACGATTAACACTATTTTTACCACCCCACTTTTTCCATCAATACAGCTTAAGAAGCGCTTTGAGTTGCATCCTTATCTCAGATTCTTGCGCTTCATCCGCATCTTCTGGGATATTAAAAAATAGATTTTCTCCTAATCCGGCTTGATTCATAGAAAGGAAAGTAACGCCCCGAATCTCCCCTGAAACAGCCCGCGAAATCCTATTTGTAATGTCATCTCTATCAGATTCAAGTACACGATTAGCTGTTATTGTAATAATTCTTGAAGCTACGAGCGTGTTATCAGGATGAGCAGTAGCTGCTTGGGGTATTGTCGGGTCTTTTTCTAACATAAAAAAGTAAAAAAATGATAAAACTTCTCCTTTTTGATCCTCAGAAAAAAGAAGACGCCAATTTACCCCCCCTGTGGCTTGTCAAGAGCATTTTTAAAAAACATTTTTTCTCACCAAAACCCCCCTTTGCCCCTTGAATTTTTTCTCAAAAACCATTGTAATACTCTCGTTTTTATCTCTCTCATGAAAAAAATTGGAATTGTGGGCGTTACTGGTGCTGTAGGACAAGAACTGTTACAAGTTCTTTTTGAACGAAAATTCCCATTTTCTGAGTTGGTTCTTTTGGCGTCCGAGCGGAGCGCGGGGAAAACTATAAAAACCCCTTTTGGAGAAATGGTTATTGAGGAATTTACTCGAGAAAGAGCGGAAAAACTCGATATTCTTTTTTTAGCAGTGGGAGGAGATTTTTCCAAAGAACACGCGCCGTATCTTGCAGAAAAAGGAGTCCTGGTGATTGATAATTCTTCTGCTTTTCGGTACGACGATGCTGTTCCTCTTATTGTTCCCGCTATTAACGCCAGCGCCATTGGAGACCATAAACTCATCGCGAATCCCAACTGTACCACGGCTATTTTGGGTATGCCACTTTTCCCCATTTACCAAGAATTGGGACTCAAAAGAGTCATTGTTTCTACTTACCAAGCCACTAGTGGAGCAGGAGCTGCTGGAATGGCAGAATTGGAGACTGAAACCCGCCACTTTTTAGCAGGAGGACTTGTAAAAAATGAAGTTTTTGCGCACCCTATTCCTTTTAATCTCATTCCGCAGATAGATGTTTTTCAGTCCAATGGATATACCAAAGAAGAAATGAAGGTAACTTGGGAAACCCGAAAAATTTTTAATCTCCCAAGCCTCCCCATTTCTTGTACCGCCGTCCGCATTCCCACATTTCGCGCGCACGCCGAAAGCGTGACTATTGAAACCGAAAAACCGGTAAATATTGAAAAAATTCGAGAAATTTTATCCGCGGCTCCAGGGGTAGACCTCGTAGATAATCCCGAAAAAAGGGAATATCCCATGCCTTTAAATGCTACCAAAAAATATAATGTAGAGGTGGGACGCCTTCGTAAAAACGATGTTTTTGGAGACTTTGGACTCGACTTTTTTGTGTGCGGAGATCAGCTTTTACGCGGAGCCGCATTAAACGCGGTAGAAATTGCAGAGGAAACGCTGTAATTTTTTAAAAACAGAATGTTGGTGGTGGAAGAAATTTTTTGTATACTCCACTTTGAGCTCTTTCTTTTGTTTATGAAATCCTCACTCCTTCTCATCTTTGGTGTTTTTCTCTTTTCTGGCTGCAGTATTGGAGAAAACCCAGACCAACAGCAATTTGAAGCACAGCATCAGGATGCTTTAGATACCGCAGGAGAAGAAGCACTGCTAAAAAAAGCCCGATTAGAAAACAGAGAAGCGCAAGTGGGGAAAAAAGAAGAATCGCCTATTCCTATTGTTTCTCCTCTTGCATCTCCTGGGCTTGAAAAAATTCCTGCTGGAGAATTAGGAGGAAAGACAGGATTAAAACCTGTTTCTCCGGACGGGAATATCGGCTTAAAAACCGCTTCTACTTTTCAAATTCAGGGTGAAAATAATGGATACCAGTGTACGGTTACCTGTAAAATTCCAGAGGAAACTCCCGGTGCTAAACCTCAAAAGGCTCTGTAATGTATGGGATTACTTCTCCCGCTAGCGGGATCTCAATGACGAAAAGGGCACGGCCCTACAGATTTTCTTTTTGTTCCATCACTTGTAATTTGTAATTCTTTATACGAGGCTGCTTCGTTCCTCGAGAGTGACGGAACATTCTTAATTCCAACCCCCCTTTATCCCCCCTTATCAAGGGGGAAATCTTTTACCCCTTTTTGTATGTCGAGAACCCTTTTTTCCACTCTTTCTTGCCTCCTGCTCCTTACGGGGTGTTCATGGGGAGGAACGAGTAATACTGATTCTACCTATGAGGCGCAACGGTCCTCTGGAGAAATTACCCAAAACACTGTCTCTTCTGTTCAAACGGATATGCCCATGAAAGGAGAAGAAATTGCCATTATTAAAACCGAAAAAGGGGATGTATACCTCCGTCTTTTTCCGAAAGAGGCTCCCAAAGCAGTAGAAAATTTTAAAACCCATGCTCAAAAAGGGTACTATAATGGTCTTATTTTTCATCGTGTTATAAATGGATTTATGATCCAAGGAGGAGATCCGTTGGGAACAGGGACAGGAGGAGAAAGTATTTGGGGAAAACCTTTTGCTGACGAATTTTCTCCCAAACGAAAAAATATTGCAGGGGCGTTGGCTATGGCGAACAGTGGTCCCAATACCAATGGCTCTCAGTTCTTTATTAATGAGGTTGATAATTTTAAGACTAAAAATCTTCCAGAGAATACATACACCGTTTTTGGGCAAGTGTTTAAAGGGATGGAAGTGGTAAAATCTATTGCTGAGGTAGAAACCGGAGCAAACGATAAGCCTGTTACTCCCATCACAATGAATATTGCAATTGTTCCGTATTCCGGGTAGAATACCACCCGTTTTTGTCCTTTTTTTCTTTTTTTATGCTGTACAAGCACGATTCGAATGTTGTTTTGGAAATTGTTGGAGCGATGGGAATTATTGCCGCCTTTGCTATTGCGGGAATGCTCTTCCTTATCCATCAGGATATTAAAAATGGAGACTCTGAAAAAGCTCCAGTAGTAGCAGAATCTTCTAAAAAGATATCTGCCACCGACCTCTCTCCAGAACTCGTAAAAGAGCTCAATGGAAACTTTGGAACCCTGAATCAAAATCTTGATCAAATGGCGTTCCTTTTGGGAAAAAATTTAGAGAAAAATTATACGCAAGATGAAATCAAAGCCCTTATTGCTGAATATGCAAAGGCAAAAGAAGCGGCTCAAAAAGACGCAGAGCAAAAAGCAGCCGCAGGACAGCAAGCTCCTGCCGATCAGGCACCTGCAGCAACTCAAAAGAAATAATCCCCTCTCTTTTTTTAAAAGCCCTTGGTATACTCCAGGGGCTTTTTTTTTGCGTATGAAAGACATTGTTGTTCGTATTCCACCTTCTCCTACGGGACTTCTCCATGTGGGAACCGCTCGCACGGCATTGTATAATTATCTCTTTGCCAAAAAGCATGGCGGGAAAATTATTCTTCGCATGGAAGATACCGACAAAGAGCGATCTCAAAAGGAATACGAAATGGATATTACCGAAGGGCTTCAAAAGCTGGGGCTGTCTTGGGATGGGGCCGTTATTCGTCAGAGTGAACGCACAGAAATGTATAAAAAACATCTCCAAAAATTGCTGGAAGAAGGGAAGGCGTACCATTGTTTTTGTACTGCACAAGAATTAGATGCGCTTCGGGAAAAAGCGCAAAACGAGAAACGCGCATTCCGGTACCCCGAAACCTGCCGAAATATTTCAGAGGAAGAAGTTGAAAACCGTCTTAAAAATGGAGAAAAAAGTGTTATTCGGTTTCGTATTCCGGCAGAAGCGCATGATATTGTTTTTCAGGATCTCGTGCGGGGAGAGGTAAAAATTTCCGCCAAAGAGTTGGATGACTTTGTAATAGCAAAAAATTTAGAGACGCCCCTGTATAATTTTTGTGTAGTGGTGGATGATGCAGAAATGGAGATTTCTCATGTTATTCGTGGAGAAGATCACATTTCTAACACCCCCAAGCAGATTCTCTTATTTGAGGCTTTTGGCTGGGAAATTCCTTTCTATGCACATCTGCCCCTTATTCTTAATGCTGATAAATCCAAACTTTCCAAACGCAAAAATAAGGTTTCGGTGGATGACTACCTGAACGAAGGGTTTTTGCCCGAAGCGCTCATAAATTTTTTAGCATTGGTGGGCTGGAACACGGCTGACGAAAAAGAGATTTTTTCTCTTGACGAATTGGTGCAAGAATTTTCGCTTGAAAGGGTTCATAAGGGCGGAGCGGTGTTTGATTTGGAAAAACTCCTCTGGCTGAATGGGCAGTACATTCGGCAGAAATCGCTGGAAGAGTTTGAAGAAGTTATATTGAATCATTATTATCCCAATAGATTGCTAAAAAAAGATTTAAGAAAGGCTCCTGAAGCAAAGTATGTAGAGGCGGACGAAATAGGAAGTGGAGCGTTTATCAAAAAGGCTTATACTAATGATCCTATGTTCTTTCAAAAAGCTCTTTCTCTCGTACAGGAGCGCACCAAAAAGCTCTCCGAAGTGCCAGAATTTATTCGCTTCTTTTTTGTGGAAGAGAGTGCACTTTTGTATTCTCCAGAGATTTTTGTGCATAAAAAAATGGGAACCAATGTGGAGAATGTTCAAGATTCACTCCAATTTTCCCTCCAGTGTTTGGAGGAATATGTTGGAGAGTGGAGTATAGAATCCCTCAAAACATTTTTTATAGACCGCGTTGGATTGGCAGAACTGAAAAACGGATTTGTGCTTTACCCGCTTCGCGTTGCTCTTTCCGGCGAAGAATTTAGTCCCGGGACTTTTGAACTGTTAGAAATTTTTGGAAAAGAACGGAGTATGTCAAGAATAAAGAGGGGGATCGAGATTTTGAAATAATTTCTTGCAGCTTAAAAATCGGCAAAGCTGGTGATCACTTTGTCCGCCAGTCTCGTATCTAAATCTCCATGGCGATCGAGCGCTACGGTAAACATTCCCGCGCCTTTGGCAGATTCTAGCCCTGTTTCGCTGTCTTCAAACGCGATGCAGGTTTTTGGTGAAACACTCAAGTATTCTGCTGCTTTTTCGTACATATCCGGATGTGGTTTTCCTCTTTCAATTCCTGGGGTAGAGCGAGAAATAATCGTCTCAAAATGCTCGTATAAATGGACATGACGAAGGGTAAGGTCCACTTCAAACGCCATACAATTCGTCACAATCGCACGGGGAATAGGCGGAAGATTTTGCAAAAAGGGGGCAACATCCTCAAAAAATTCCACTGGACGATCGGTAGAAAGCATTCGTTTTTTATTCTCTTCCTGAAATTGCTCTATAAATTCTTCGTCTTTTTCGGGAAACGACAGGCGTAAAAAATACCGGAGTGACATTCCTCGGGGAATATGCGTTTCAATTCCAAAGTCTTTTCCGGTCTCTAAAACGCACTGCTGAAAATGGACATCACTCCCTTTTAAGAGTGTTCCGTCTAAGTCAAAAAAAAGTGCCGAGAAAGAAGAAAGGGAAAAAGCCATTATTTATACTGTATAAAAACCTAGATTTTAATTCGAAGTGCAACAGAGTGAATTAAAATGAGGAGGAGTTTCAATTCGAATTGAACAGGGGAAATGAGTAGCAAAGACTTGAGCAGGGGTTTGGTAATTAAGACGCTTACGGGGCT
>Ga0194063_10000115_pt1 | contig 54242 bp, 72 predicted proteins | sample SepL3720m_MetaG_FD_155459 | JGI IMG/M metagenome (GOLD analysis project Ga0194063, IMG submission 155459) | Anoxic zone freshwater microbial communities from boreal shield lake in IISD Experimental Lakes Area, Ontario, Canada - Sep2016-L373-20m | ecosystem: Environmental > Aquatic > Freshwater... | reverse complement strand
GTATTAAAAAGTAAAAAAAATACTTAATTCATATTGCACTTAAGCAAGAAATTTGATATAAAGAGAGTTCAGAAAAACTATTTGTTCTTCTTTATATTTATTGCCTTTTTTCAATAAATATAATTTTTTAGTTTGCTGCCCAGTAAGCTAGCAAATATATACATTATTTATTTTAATATAAAAACATGGCAACTAAGGTATATGATAGAAAAAAGCCACATATCAATGTGGGAACTTTAGGTCATATTGATCATGGTAAGACTACACTTACAGCAGCATTAATTGCATTTGCAAAAAGAAAAGGTTATGGTGCTTCAGAAAAAGGTTATGCAGAAATTGCAAAAGGTGGAGTTGTTCGTGATAAGAATAAAATTGTTACAGTACAGTCTTCTCATGTAGAATATGAATCAGCTACCAGACATTATGCTCATATTGACTGTCCAGGTCATAAAGATTACATCAAAAACATGATCACTGGTGCAGCTCAAATGGATGGTGCTATCCTCGTCGTCAGTGCAGCTGATGGCCCGATGCCTCAGACCAAAGAACATGTGATTTTAGCCCGTCAGGTAGGAGTTGATTATATCGTAGTCTTTGTAAACGTATTTGATGACAATATGGATGAAGAGCTTTTGATGCTCGTAGAAGAAGAAATCCGTGATATTTTGAAAAAATACCAATATCCTGGTGATAAAATTAAAATTATCAAAGGAAGTGCGCTCAAAGGTTTAGAAGGTGGTGAAGAAGGCGATAAGACAATGCAGGAACTCATGGATGCTTTGGATACAGAAATTCCAGAACCAGTTCGTGATATTGATAAACCATTTTTAATGGCAGTTGAAGATGTATTCTCCATTGAAGGTCGTGGTACAGTAGCTACAGGTAGAATTGATCGTGGTAAGGTAAAAACAGGTGAAGTAGTAGATCAGGTTGGATTGATGGAAGATATTAAGCAGGTTACAGTTACCGGAGTGGAAATGTTCAATAAAACATTGGACTATGGTCAAGCTGGTGATAATGTAGGCTTATTACTTCGTGGTGTCAAAAGAGAAGAAGTTTTACGCGGTCAAATTCTTGCTAAATCTGGTTCTATCAAGCCACATACAGAATTTGAAGTTGAAGCTTACATCCTTAGTAAAGAAGAAGGCGGTCGTCACACAGCATTTTTCACAGGATATAAACCACAGTTCTATATCAAAACAGCTGACATTACTGGTGAGGCTACTCTTCCAGAAGGTACAGAAATGGTTATGCCCGGTGATAATGCTAAGTTTATTGTGAAGTTAGTAACACCGACTGCTATTGAGGAAAAAATGAGATTTGCAATTAGAGAAGGTGGTAAAACAGTAGGAGCAGGAGTGGTTACTAAAATTATCAAGTAAGTTTAATACAAAATAGGAGACTAAATAAAATTAGTCTCCTAAATTTTTTATAATTAATCAGCTCTTTGAAAGATGCAGAAAATTAGAATTAAAATTAAAGGATACGATAGTAAAGTTGTAGATAAAGCAGCAGAACAAATTATCGATACCACAGTAAGAACTGGTGCGAAAACTTTGGGACCAATTCCTTTACCTACCAAAACCAGAAAATATACTGTACACAAAGGACCACACGTAGATGCTAAATCCAAAGAGCATTTTGAATTAAAAACACATAAAAGACTGATCGAAATCGTAGAACCTACTAGTAAAACCATAGATTCTCTTACTCATCTTCAGCTTGCTGCTGGAGTTTGGATTGAGATTAAGTAAAAAATTTAATATGTTAATACTACCAATATCTGTTTTAAATTTAAACAGATGAAATTGGAAAGTTACTTTGTTTAGTTTAAATAATTTTAAAACGAAGTATATCTTCGTTATTTTTTTGAATAAAAGATATGAGTATCATTTTGGGAATAAAAAAAGAAATGACACAACTCTATAGCACAGATGGTTCTGTAGTACCTGTTACAATTATTGATACTGCAGAAGTTTTTTATGCTGGAGTGAGAATAGAAGCAAAAGATGGATATAATGCGATTATTTTAGCTTTTGGAAAAAAGAATAAACCAAATAAACCTGAAACAAATAAATATAAAGAACTTGGCTTTGTTCCAAAATATGTTCAGGAATTTCGAGTAGATAAAATTGACGAAACTATAAAAACTGGTCAAAAGATAGATTTAACAGGATTTGCTTTAGATCAAAAGGTTGCTGTATCTGGCATTACCAAGGGAAAAGGATTTCAAGGAGTAGTGAAGCGCTGGGGATTTCATGGTGGCTCTAGAACACACGGTCAATCTGATCGGATGAGAGCTCCTGGTTCCATCGGTTCCGGTACAACTCCAGGGAGAATTAATAAAGGTAAGAAAATGGGTGGTCATATGGGTAATGAGCTTAAAACAGTTAAAAATCTTAAAGTAGCTTTAATTGATTTAGAAAATAATTATATTGCTCTGAAAGGTGCAGTACCAGGTAATAAAGGTTCATTAGTTATCATCAAAAATTAACATGCAAGTAAGTTTATTTGATAAAAACGGGAAAAAGTCAGAAAAAAAAGTTACTTTAGTGGATAGTATTTTTAAAACTGAAGTAAATGAAGCTTTGTTGAATCAGGCTGTATATGTATATTTAAACAATCAAAGAGAAACAAATGCTCATACAAAAGATCGTGGTGATGTAAGTGGTGGCGGTAGAAAACCATGGCGACAAAAAGGTACAGGTAGAGCCAGACACGGATCTACTAGAAGTCCTATCTGGAGAAAAGGTGGAGTAACTTTTGGACCTAAAAATACCAGAAATTATAAAGGTACTTTATCCAAAAAAATGCGTAAAGCAGCTATTTGTTCCGCTTTTTCATATCAGATAGCTCTGAAGAAAATTGTAGTATTTGAGGATATTGAAGTAAAAGCTAAACAAGCAACAAAAGAATTAAGTAAACTATTTTTGGATTTAAAAGAATATAAAAAGATTTTAATTGTCCAAGCTGAAAAAAATCAATTATTAGTTAAAGCAGCTGCTAATTTAAAGAATAATAAAACAACAATAGTAGCAGAATTAAATGTATATAGTATTTTAAATTCTGATTACATCATTATTTTAGAAAAAGCTTTGCCCATCATCAACAAAAACTGGGAGATAGCAAAGGAAGGAGTAAGCAAATGAAAGCAGTTTTAATTAGACCAATCATAACTGAAAAAACATTGAAATTAGCAAACCAGATGGGTAAATATACTTTCATGGTGAGTACTAGTTCTGAAAAGATTTTGATTGGTAAAGCTGTTGCTGAAAAGTTTAACGTAAAAGTATTAAGTATTAAGATAATTAATAGTATGGGTAAAAAAGTTAAATTTGGGAAGAATAGAATAAAAGGAGTAAGAAAGAATACAAAAAAAGCTATTATTCAATTAAAAAAAGGCGATTCAATTAAGATTTTTGATATTAAATAAGAATGGCACTAAAAGTATTAAAACCTACAACACCTACTAGACGTCACACTATTCTTGTAGACTATAGTAAGGAAATAACTAAAAATGTAAAACCAGTAAAAAGGTTATTAAAATCTGTAAAATATGATGCCGGTGTAAATTCCAATGGCAGAATTACTGTGAGACATAAAGGTGGTCGAGTACAAAGAATGTATCGGATCATTGATTTTAAACGTGATAAATTGGATGTACCTGCTACTGTTGAAGCGATTCATTATGATCCCAATCGTACATCTAATATTGCTTTATTAAAGTATGCTGATGGTGAAAGACGATACATTATTGCTCCTGATGGATTAGTGGTAGGCAATAAAGTGATTTCCGGTCCGGAAGTACCTGTAAGACTTGGCAATGCCATGCCTCTCAAAAAAGTTCCTTCTGGTTCTTTTGTACATAATGTAGAGATGATTAAAGGACAAGGTGGAGTGCTAGGAAGATCAGCTGGGACAAGTATTCAAATTCAAGGTGGTACCAAAGGATATATTCAATTAAAAATGCCTAGTGGAGAAATTCGTGTGGTCAGAGAAGAATGTTATGCTACAATTGGTAACGTTGGCAATGCCGATATTAAGAATGTAAAAATTGGAAAAGCAGGTCGTAAAAGAAAAATGGGTATCAAACCAACTGTTCGCGGTGTAGCTCAAAGTGGAGGAAAGCATCCTCATGGTGATGGACAAGGTAAATCAGGTCGTCACGGTCCTGGAGGTCCTGCTCAAGATCCTTGGGGCAATCGTCAAGGTACTAGAACTAGAAATAATAAAGTAACGAATAAATATATTATTCATCGACGTCCAAATAAGAAAGGACGAAAATCTAAAAAGTATAAAACAATTATTTAAAAAATAACTATGTCACGATCAAGTAAAAAAGGACCCTATGTGGATGAAAAATTATTAAGTAAGGTACTGAAGAATAATGGTAGCAGCAGAATAATTAAAACCTGGTCAAGACGTTGTTCTATTTCACCAGAAATGGTAGGTACTACATTTGAAGTGCATAATGGCAAGATTTTTATTAAAGTTTTTGTAACTGAATCGATGGTAGGTCATAAATTAGGAGAGTTTTCAATTACTAGAAAGTTCTTGGGTCATAGTAGAAAAGGTAAAATTGGAAAAACAACAGGTACAGTCGGTAGAGTATTACATGATTAATTTTCTTTAAATTACGATAAAATGCAAACAGTCATTTACGCTAAAGCAAAATATGTGAGGAAAACACCACGCAAATTACGTTTAATTGTAAATTTAATTCGTGGCAGAAATGCAGTAGCAGCATTGGATATTTTAAAGTTTACCAATTTATATTCAGCAGCGTATGTTTTGAAAGTTTTAAATTCAGCCATTCGCAATGCAGTGTATAATAATGAATTAGATAAAACGAAACTAATAATTCAAGAAGCTTATGTAGATGAAGCACCAGTTTTTAAAAGAGGTCGAGCAATTTCTAGAGGACGATATCATCAGATATTAAAAAGAAATTCTCATATTGTAATTGGAGTGGCAGTACCTTCAGAATTAGAAGCTAAAAAAACAAAAACATCAGTAGAAAAATCTAAAGTAAATAAAGAAAAAGTTGTGAAAAAGAAAATAGAAAAACCAAATGAAAAGAAAGTTATTTCTACATCTAAATCTAAAGTTAATAAATAAATATGGGTCATAAAGTTAATCCAAGAGGAATAAGAATCGGTGTAAATAAAGGATGGAATTCCTTTTGGTATGCACCTAAAGCTGACTTTGGTAACTTACTCCTAGAAGATATTAAAGTAAGAGATTTTGTTCGCGGGAAATTACAAAATGCCGGTGTAGATAATGTCCTGATCAAAAGATCAATGAACAAGATTATGATTGAAGTAAATGTGGCTAGACCAGGAGTTGTGATTGGAAGAGGTGGTGCTGGTATTGAAGAATTAAAAAAGATGTTAAATAAAATGATGAAAGGTCAGGTGGAATTGAAAATATTTGAAATAAAAAAGCCTGAAGCGCGAGCCAGACTGATAGCAGATAATATCAAGGCTCAATTAGTCCGTAGAATTGTACCAAAATTTGCAGTGATTCGTGAAATGGAAGCTGCTAAACAAAGTGGCGAAGTAAAAGGAATCAAAATTTGGGTCAGCGGTCGGATCAAAGGAGCTGAAATTGCAAGAACAGAAAAATTTCAATGGGGTAATGTACCTTTACAAACACTTCGTGCCAATATTGATTATTCTTTCGTAGAAGCACAAGTACCAAATGCAGGTAAACATGGCATCAAAGTTTGGGTGAACTTAGGTGAGAAATCTACCATGGATGAAGAAAAATAAATTTAACACATAGAACATGTTACAACCAAAAAAATTAAAATTTAGAAAAGCATTTAGAGGTAGGATGAAAGGTGATGCTACCAGAGGGATTATTTTGACTCGTGGTGAGTTCGGTTTACAGTCCACTACCCGTCACTGGATCAATTCCAGACAAATCGAAGCTGCACGTAAAGCAATTGTCAAAGAAATGAAGAGAAAAGGAAAATTATGGATTTCAATTTTTCCCAATTTACCTTATACTAAAAAACCAGCTGAAGTTCGAATGGGTAAAGGAAAAGGTGATGTAGAAGGATATGTGGCAGTTGTCAAACCAGGTAGAATTATTTTTGAACTTGGTGGAGTAGATGAAGAAATTGCCAGACATGCATTAAATAAAGCAGCTCAAAAATTACCGATTTTAACTAGAATTGTTACAAAAACTATTTAATGAAACCATTACAATTAAAAAAATTTACAAACGAAAAGTTACAAGAAAGATTATTAAATTTAGAAAAGGAAGTTCTCAATACTAAATTTGATATTAAAATTGGAGAAATAAAAGATTTTACAATCGTTAGAAAAAAACGTAAAGAAATTGCCAGAATCAAAACAATTTTAAATGACCCTTTAAAACCTCAAATTATTGAAAAACCAGGAGAGGAAATAAAGGAAAAAGCAGCAAAAAAAGCTGAATAAATTCAAGCATTAATATAAAAAAATGACTAAAGAGACAACAACTACAACTAAAAAGGTAAAGAAGAAGTTTCAAGGTATTGTGGTAAGTAATAAAGCAACCAATACATTGATTGTTAAAGTTGAAAGAAAATTTCAACATCCATTATATACAAAAATTATTACAAAACATAAGAAGTTTGCAGTGCATTGTGTAGTAGCTGATATTCAAATTGGTGATAAGGTGACATTTTCAGAATGTAAACCAATTAGTAAAAATAAAAGATTTTATTTTACCGGTAAGGTAAGCTGAAATGATTCAAAAACTTTCTAGACTAAAAGTAGCAGATAATAGTGGAGCCAAAGAGATAATGGTGATTCAGGTATTGGGTCGTAAAAAAGGCGGTATGTATCAAAAGAAAGGTACAATTGGCGAAATTGTTAGTGCTTCTGTAAAAAAGGCTTTACCAAACAGTAATTATAAAGCTGGTGATATTGTCCATGCTGTTGTAGTCAGGACACATAAAGAATTACGCAGAAAAGACGGATCATATATTCGTTTTGATGATAATGCCGCTGTTCTTATTGATAAAGACAAAAAGGATCCTAAAGCTACCCGTGTATTTGGTCCAGTAGCACGTGAGCTTAAAGAAAAAGGTTTTACCAAAATTATTAGTTTAGCACCGGAAGTATTATAATCATGAAAATTAAAAAAGGTGATACAGTCAAAGTAATAACCGGAAAAGATCGTGATAAAACAGGACTTGTTAAAGAAGTGTTTCGAAAGGTAGACCGTGTTTTAATTGAAGGTATCAATATGGTAAAGCGACATCAGAAAAAAACTAAAGATGATAAACAAGGTGGCATTATTACTAGAGAAGCACCTATTCATATTTCCAATATTATGCTTGTCGATCCGAAAACTCAAAAAACTGCAAGAGTAGGTTACAAATTTGAAGCAAATAAAAAAATTAGAATAACCAAAAAATATAATACAATTTTAAAGTAAAAAATGTGGATAACAAACCAAGATTAAAAGAAAAATATGAAAAAGGAATAAAAGCTGAAATGCAAAAGGAATTTGCTATTAAAAATATTATGGCTGTTCCCACTATCACCAAAATTGTTATTAATTCTGGATTGGGAGAAGGTAAAGATGATGGTAGTATTATCGAACAACTGACAGAAGACATTACTATGCTTGCAGGACAAAGACCAGTAGTCACCAAAGCATCCAAAGCTATCTCGAATTTTAAAATTAAAGTTGGTGATAAAATTGGAGTTATGGTTACACTGCGTGGTGATATGATGTGGTATTTCTTGGATCGTCTGATTTCTATAGTTTTACCTCGCATAAAAGATTTTCGTGGTGTTCCTTTTGGATCATTTGATAAAAGAGGAAATTATGCTCTAGGAATAAAAGAACATACAGTTTTTCCTGAAGTTGATTCCAGTAAGATTATTAAAATCAGAGGACTACAAGTTATTATTTGTACTTCCAGTGTCAATGATCAACAAGCATTTGCCTTATTAAAAAAACTGGGCATGCCTTTTAAAAAGAAAGAAAATTAAATTATTATTTTAAATTATGTCAACAACAGCGCAGGAAGCAAAAGCAAGAAGATTAAAAGTGAAATCAAAATATTCAACCAGAGTATTTAACAGATGTCAGATTTGTGGACGTGCGCATGCCTATAATAGAATTTTTAAACTTTGTCGTTTGTGCTTAAGACGCAGGGCTCTTGATGGAGATATTCCTGGTCTTAGAAAAAGTTCATGGTAATATTTTATTTTTATTGATTCAAAATGGTTAACGATCCAATCGCAGATTTACTAACAAGACTGAGAAATGCAATTCTAAGAACAAATAAAGAAGTAGCAGTACCTGCATCACAAAAATTGGAAGCTATTGCAAAAATCCTTAAAGAAGAGGGTTATATTGAAGACTTTTCAGTAGAAACAGTACTTGGTGAAAAGCAAAATAACATTGTAATGAAAATGAGATATTTGGAACATAATAAACCAATTATTCATCATCTGGAAAGAGTTTCTAGACCTGGACTTCGCATTTATCAAGGTTACCGTGAAATTAAACCTATTCTGAATGGTTTAGGTATTAATATTTTTTCAACTTCAGCTGGTATTATGTCAGGTAAAAAAGCCATTACTGAAAAAATCGGTGGAGAATATTTATGTAAAATTTGGTAATAATATTATGTCAAAAATCGGGAAACAACCAATAAAATTTGATCCAGCTAAAATTTCCATTATTGTCGAAAAAGGTGGTTTATATAATAATCAAATTGTAAAAGTAAAAGGTCCTAAAGGGGAATTGACTGAAGATATTAGACCAAGTATTGATGTACAAGTAAATAATGATGAAGTATTAGTGACCAGAAGTTCAGAAGCAAAAACTGTAAAATCATTTCATGGCTTATATCGCAGCATAATTGCTAATATGGTAGTGGGAGTTATGACAGGATATGAAAAACGCTTGGAAATTCAAGGAGTGGGTTATCGTGGTGCACAAAAAGGCAATGTGATTGAATTAAGTTTGGGTTTTAGTCATATGGTAAAATATACAGCACCTGACGGAATTACCATTACTATGCCTGATGAAACAAATATTATAATAAATGGTTTTGATAAACAAAAAGTAGGTCAGGTTGCCGCAGAAATAAGACAGTTGCGAAAACCTGAGCCCTATAAAGGTAAAGGAATACGATATTTAGGTGAAAATGTTCGACGTAAAGCAGGTAAATCTGCAGCAGCCTAAAATTTTATTTGATTGAACTAAAATGGATAAATTAAAAGCAAAAAAATTAAAAAGAATTAGAAGACAAAAACGAGTGCGCGCGAAAGTTTTTGGTAATGAAAAAAGATTAAGATTAAATGTTTTTCGTTCCAATAATCATATATTTGCCCAGTTAATTGATGATATCAATGCTACTACTATTACAGGTGCTTCCGATATCAAGGTTACTAAGGGTACCAATATTGAAAAAGCAAAAATAGTGGGTCTGGATATTGCCAAAAAAGCATTAACTAAAAAGGTAAAAGAAATTGTTTTTGACCGCAATGGTTATAAATATCATGGACGAGTAAAAGCATTAGCAGAAGGTGCTCGTGAAGGTGGATTAATTTTTTAATACATTAATTTCTAAAAAAATGACTGAAGATAAAAAGTTTGAAACAAAAAATAAATTTGGATCACGCAGACCAGATATGGGTTCTAGAAAAAGATTTGTAAAAAAGAAAATTGATAATTTGGATCGAAAAATTGTTTCTATCCGAAGAGTTACTCGCGTATACAAAGGTGGTAAACGCATGAGACTTAGTGTGTTATTAGTTGTTGGTGATAAAAAAGGTCGTGTTGGAGTAGGTCTTGCCAAAGGAGCAGATGTCAAAGCAGCTGAAGAAAAAGCTTTTAATAAAGCCCGAAAGAATATTATTATTGTTCCTTTAAAAGGCACGACTATCCCTCATGAAATTTTATTTAAAAAGGGTGCTGCTAAGATTTTTTTAAAACCAGCTGCTCCTGGAACTGGAGTTATTGCTGGAGGATCTCTACGTGCAGTATTAGAACTTGCTGGAGTACAAGATATTTTGACCAAAGTAATTGGTTCATCCAATCCAATTTCCAATGTTTATGCTACATTTGAAGCATTACAGAATTTAATTTCTCGAAGAACATCTAATGTTAAACAAACTATCCAAAGTAACAACTAAATCAAATCGAAGAGTAGGTCGAGGATATGGCTCCAAAAAAGGTGGTCATACTTCCGGTCGTGGTACCAAAGGTCAAAAGTCACGTTCAGGTTATCATTCACCAAGACCAGGATTTGAAGGAGGTAGTATGCCACTTTCAAGACGTGTTCCTAAATTAAAAGGTTTTTCTCGTGGCTATTTTGATCAAAAAATCACTAAGTTTGTAATTAATGTTTCAGATTTAAATAATTTTGCAGATGGCAGTAAAGTAGATGTGCTTTCATTAGTAGAGCAAGGTTTAATCAAACCTGGAAGCGGAAACTTTAGTATTAAAATTTGTGGTAATGGTGAACTAACTAAAAAATTAAATCTGGAAAATCTCTCAGTATCAAAAGCTGCAGAGGAAAAAATTACTGCTAAAGGTGGTAAAATTCTAATCAATCAATAAAGTTCCTTTTATGAAATCGATTGTTAATTTTTTTACACGAGTAAAGAAGGCTATTACTGCTCCATTCAAGAGACCAATCAGTGGTCTAAAACGTCAATCCAGCAAACTTTCCCAAAAATTTTCTTTTATCGAAATTTTAAAAAGTAAAGAAATTCGCAAGAAAATTTTATTTACTATCGCCTTGATTATTGTCTATCGTGTTCTTGCTGCTGTACCCATGCCCGGAGTAGATATTAGCAAGCTTTTTAGTAATGCTTTTGGCGGTGGTTCTCCTTTAAATAGTATTTTTACTATAATCACTGGAGGAAGATTGGACAGTCCTTCTGTAGTGGCGATTGGAATTGGAGGTTATATCAATGCTTCGATTATCATTCAATTGCTTTCCTCTGTGATTCCCAAACTGGAAGAACTTACCAAAGAAGGTGAACGCGGAAAAAGAATTATCAATCAATACACTAGAATGATCGCTGTTCCCTTATCCATGGTCCAAGCATATGTCATATATACTGTGGTAAAAAATTTACAGCAAACACAAGGAGTTGATATTGTAGCTGCCAATATTTCGGCTTTTGATGTGATAGTGATGGTAGGTACTTTGACCGCAGGAAGTATTATTCTGATGTGGCTGGGAGAATTAATTACAGAATACGGTATTGGTAATGGTATTTCAATTATTTTGACCATCGGAATTTTGGCTTCTTTGCCCAGTCTTGTGAAAAAAGATCTATCATTTATTAGTCAAGATTGGCAGCTCCTCAAAGATGGTAATTTATATGTTTTATGGAATTCAAATTTTAAATTAATATACGCCATTTTGATCGGAATTGTAATTCTAGTCGCTTGGGTAGTCTATATTACAGAAGCAGATAGAAAGATCCCGATTCAGTATGCACGTCGAATCCGAGGTGCAGAAGGTATGTCCAGTAGTTTTTTGCCTTTGAAGATAAATCAGGCAGGGGTCATGCCTGTAATTTTTGCATCAGCAATATTAACTTTTCCTCAGATTATTGCTCAACTATTATTAGCAGCTACCAAATCTGGAACCTGGCTATATAGTTTTGCCACGAAAATTAACACTTCATTTTTAGGAAAAAATAATTTTAGTGGTGATCTAAAAAGTTTTGTCTCATATGAAGCATTATATTTTTTCTTCATTATTATTTTTGCGTATTTTTATACTTTTGTTACATTTAAACCCAGTGAAACTAGCGATAATTTAAAGAAAAGTGGCGGTTTTATTCCCGGGCTTCGTCCAGGAAAAGCTACTGAAAATTATATTACCCAGATTCTATTAAGATTGACTTTTGTAGGCAGTTTATTTTTAGGCGGTGTAGCATTATTGCCTAGTTTGATACGTTTTACAGAAAAAGGACAGACACTATATATCTTAAGTGGTATTGGGGGTACTAGTATTTTGATTATTATTGGAGTGATATTAGAAACCATTCGGCAGATCAAATCATTGACAGTAAGCAAAAGTTACGATCAGTATAAATAAAACGGTAATCGGTATCCGGTAATCGGTCATCAAATATGCTTTCCGATCACCGAGAACCGGTCACCGAACACCGATCAAATTAAACCATGAGCATTAAAATTAAAACAGCAGAAGATATTGAAAAGATGCGTACAGCCGGAAAGATTCTTGCTGATATTTTGGAAGATTTGAAAACTATGATCAAGCCCGGGATTTCTACAGGAGATATTAATCGTCGGGCTGAGGTTCTTTGTAAACAAAATCAGGTTATTCCTGCATTTAAGAATTATCATGGTTTTCCGGCAAGTGTTTGCACCGGGATAGATGATGTAGCTGTACATGGCATTCCCACTGATTCAGAAATTTTGGCAGCAGGACAAATTATTAGTGTGGATATGGGGGTTGTTTTTCAAGATTTTTTTTCTGATTCAGCTTTTACAGCAGGAGTTGGAAAAATTGATGAACAGGCAGAAAGTTTATTGAATATTACGCAATTAGCTTTGCAAGCTGCAATAAGTAAGGCGATACCAGGTAATCATATCGGAGATATTGGTGCAGCAATTGAAGCAGTAGCGAGTCTGGCGGGGTTTAGTGTAATTGTAGATATGACTGGACATGGCATTGGTCGGGCTTTACATGAAGATCCTTCAATTCCGTGTTTTGGTACTGCCGGTAGAGGGGCTAAAATATCTGCTGGTATGACTTTTGCTATTGAACCAATGATCAATGAAGGTACTTCAGAATTAATCATTTTAGATGATAATTGGACTACCAAGACAGCTGATGGTGGCAGATCGGCAATCTTTGAACATACAATTCTGGTCAGCAAAAATCAACCAGAAATTTTAACAAAAAAATAGAGAGAAACACAGGTTTTTATGTTGTATACTGTAAAGGCATTTGCTATAATCACAATGTCCTTAACATAACTTGTATAAGTTATTTTTTTTACGTTTGCCAACAAATGCTTGATTCAAAAAAGAAATTTAAACTAAAAGGGAAAATTATTGAGACCTTACCTGGGACAAAGTTTAAAGTAGAAATTGATATCAAGGGCGAAAAAAAAGAAATATTTGGACATATTTCCGGAAAAATGCGAATGAATTATATTAAGTTATTGGTGGGAGATGAAGTAGAAGTAGAGATCTCGCCATATGATTTAACAAAAGGTAGAATTACTTATCGATTTTAAAATTATGAAGAAAAAAGCTTCTGTAAAAATTAGATGTGAACACTGTTATTCTGTTAAACGTCGTGATGGTAAAGGTAAGAAGCGATTGAAAGTATACTGCAAACGTAATAGAAGACATAATCAAACACAGTAATATTTATTAATTTAAATTTATGGTTCGTATCGCCGGTATCAACTTACCCAACGAAAAAAGAATTGAAATAGCTTTAACATATATTTTCGGGATCGGCTTAGCTACATCTAAAAAGATTTTAGTAATGACCAATGTAAATCCTGACATTCGTGTCAAAGATTTGAAAGATGCTGAAGTGAAAAGGATTTCCAATGCCATGCAAGATCGAACTCTTGAAGGAGAATTAAAACAGCAAGTTTTTTCCAATATCAAACGTCTTAAAGATATTCGCAGTTATCGTGGAATCCGTCATAAATTGGGATTACCTGTACGCGGTCAAAATACTAGAAATAATGCTGTAACAAGAAAAGGTAAGAATATTGCTGTGGGTGGTTTGAAACGTAAATTAGAAAAAACTTAAATTTTATATCTCAATTTTTTATTAAATAACTGTGGGTAAAACTCCTGAAAAGAAAGTTAAAAAAGAAATTAAACCTAAGGCAAAAGCCAAGGATTCAAAACTGGCTGCTAAAAAAAAGAAAAAAGTTCAAGTAGCTAAAGTTCTTATTACAGTTAGTTCTACATACAACAATACTATTATTTCAGTAACTGATTATGAAGGTAATGTGCTTGCTTGGAGCTCTCCTGGAGTTGTCGGTTTTTCCGGTTCTAGAAAAAGTACTGCTTTTGCAGCTAGTAAAGCAGCTGAAGATGCAGTAGCCAAAGCGCAAAAGTATGGAGTACATGAGGCAGCAGTTATTGTAAAAGGTACAGGTATGGGACGACAAGCAGCAGTGAAAGGTATTCGCACGGCAGGACTCAAAATTACATCAATTTCTGATTATACTCCGATTCCTCATGGTGGTTCTACTCCTAGAAAGAAACCACGGGGATCCTGATTTATTTTATCACTATCTATTATTAATTTTTTATGGCAAGATATCGCGGACCAAAATGGAGAATAAGTAGAAGAGAAAACTTTGACATTTTTGGCAATGACAAATGGAAAAAAAGAGCTTTTCCTCCTGGAATGCATAATACTAAAAAAGGTAGACCATCTAACTATGCTATTCAATTTAGAGAAAAACAAAAATTAAAACGTATTTATGGTTTACTGGAAAAACAGTTTAGAAGAATTTATCAAAAGGCCAGTAGAGAAAAAGGTAATACTGGAATACGATTTTTACAATTATTAGAAATGCGACTGGATAATGTCTCATACAGATTGGGATATGCTAAATCCAGAAATCAAGCAAGACAATTTGTCTCTCATGGTCATATATTTGTCAATGGCAAAAGAATTAATATCCCTTCATATACATTAACAGTAAATGATACAATTGAGTTTGATCCAAAATTTGCTAAAACAGAGGTCAGTAAACTAATTATTGCTGAAACGAAAAAGTTAAATAAAGTTAGCTGGTTGAACAATGGACAAATAACTATGTTACCTCCTAGAGATACAATTGATCAGGCAATAAGAGAAAATCTCGTAGTTGAATTCTATTCAAGATAAAATTTATTTATAAACTTTTTATAAACATGATTAGCTTAGACAAGTTTAAAGTAAAAAGAATTAAAGAATCTGATGATCACGGAGTTTTTGAAATTGGTCCATTACCAAGAGGTTATGGTTATACCATCGGGAACTCAGTACGCAGAATATTATTGTCGGCTATCCCTGGAGCTGCAGTTACAGCAGTAGAGATTGAAGGTGTGAAACATGAGTATTCTTCAATGGATGGAGTGCAGGATGACATTATCGCAATTCTTCTTAAATTAAAAGAATTAGCAGTAAGACTATATTCTGAAGATCCTCAGAAAGTAAAATTACATGTAAAAGGAAAAAAAGGAGAAATTCTGGTTGTAAAGGCTGGAGACTTTGAGCTTCCAAGTGATGTGGAAATTGTTAATCCGGAATTAGAAATTACTACTTTGACAAAAGATATTGATTTCAAAATGACTCTGACAATTGAACAGGGCATCGGATATGCATATTCTGATGAAAATAGACGTAAGGAAATTGGAGTTTTACCTTTGGATTCAATCTTTAGTCCTGTAAAACGTGTGCAAGTAGAAATAGTTAATACACGTTTTGGTCAGGATACAGATTTGGATCAGATTAATATTGAAGTGTTTACCAATACTACCGTTACTCCTACCGAAGCTATGTTGAAATCAGCAGAAATCTATGATCAAATTGCCAATAAATTAGTAGATTTATTTGGTGGCGACTCTTCTTTAAATGAAATTCCTTTGGAAGAGAAAAAAGAGGAAATTGTCGAAGAAGAAAAAATTCTTGTTAGTCAATTAAATCTTTCCACCCGTCTTACAAATTCTCTACTTAATTCAGGTATAAGTGATTTGAAAGAATTAAAAAACCATACACGTGAAGAATGTACGAGCTTTCGGGGCATGGGCAAAAAATCAATGACTGAATTAGAAGATATTATGTTAGAAAAAGTTATTAGTTTTGCATCTGAAAAATAAATAATTATGAATAGCAAACATAAAGTTCCAAAATTAGGTAATAATCGTGGTCATCGTAAAACAGTGATTCGTAATTTACTTAATAGTTTTGTAATTTACGAGCATCTTACTACTACCAAAGCTAGATCAAAAGTGATTGTACAGGAATTTGGTAAACTAATGACAACTGCTCGCAGCGAAAATCTGTTATTAGCTGAAAAATCTGTTGCTGTAAAGCTTTTTGATAAAATTGCGATACGAAAAGTAATGGAAGTATATCGTAAAAGATTTGCAGATCAGCCAACTGGATTGATCAATGTTTATCGTTTGGGACCGAGAAAAGGTGATGCCGCTGAGATGGTAAAAATCGTGCTTAAAGGTTATGAATATAAAGATGTGGGTAAAACTAAAGTTACCAAGAAAAAGAAGATTGTTAAATCTAAAAGTGATATGAATAATATTAATCCATCAATTAATCAGACAAACGTGAAGAATCAAGTAGATATCAATTCCACTCAAGGGAAATCAAAATCAAGATCAGGAATTTAATATATCATTAACTTTATGCAATGGAGACAAGACAAATAAAAAAAGCTGAGCTTACTAAAAATTGGTATTTAATTGATGCCAAAGGAGTACGTTTGGGCAAATTAGCCACTAAACTTGCTTCGCTTTTAATTGGTAAAAATAAAGTAACCAAAACAACAAATATGCCCAATGGTGATGCAGTTGTAGTTATTAATTCTAAACTAGTTGACGTCCATACTACCAAATTAAATAAAAAAATGTATTATCGTCATTCAGGTTATATGGGCGGTCTTAAATCACGTACTTTAGAAGAAATGCTGGATAAATTTCCCAATCGGGTTATCGAAAAAGCAGTTAAAGGGATGTTACCTCAAAATAAATTAACTCAAAAATTTTTAAATAATCTTTTTGTTTATGAAAATGAAGAATATAAACAAAAAGCACAAAATCCAATTAAACTTGAAATAAAATAAGCACATGACAGAATTAAAAAATAAAAAAAATAGCTATTTTTATGCTCTTGGCAGAAGAAAAACAGCTACAGCTACCATTAGACTTTTTGCAGGTAAAGGAATTTCTACAGTCGATGATGTCGATATCAAAGAAAAATATATCAGTAGTTCTGAATTAAATACTGTATTATCTCCATTAACAATTATTGATAAAAAATCCGATTTTTATTTTACTGCTAAAGTAAAAGGTGGTGGTAAAACCAGTCAAATTGGAGCAATTGTATTAGCTATGTCTCGTGCACTTGTCAAAGCTGACCTTGAATTCAAACCTGTTTTGAAAAAAGCGATGTTCTTGATGCGAGATTCCAGAATGGTAGAACGAAAACATACTGGTCACAAAAAAGCCAGAAAGTCAGAACAATATTCCAAGCGTTAAAACTGGAATCCGAAATATGGAATCTGCGATAATTGGAAATCCTTAAATTCAATTTAGAAATAATTCCTTAATATCCAAATATCCAGCAATTTTTTATGGCTTAGCCCAGTGTCTTGATCATTGCTTTCCCTTTATTAATTTCATTTTCCATAATTGCTTTCTTACCAGAGATGCATTATATTTATAGTGTATTAAATCATATTTCTCTTGATATCTAAACTGTTTTCAAACAAAATTGCAGTAATAATTATAGTATTATTGACGTTAATATTTCTGGGCTTTTGGTCGCCTTGGTTTAACTGGAAGTTTAACTGGGTATCTTTATTAGGAATTGATTCCCAGAATAAAACCAGTGGCTTAAAAGTTTTATCTCATACCGGTGTGCTTGATATTTATATTGATGATAAATTTATGGGATCCACAGTGGATAATGAAAACTCTTTTGATATTTCAGCTATTATTCCAGGAGAGCATATTGTTAAGTTAATCCGAAAATCAGAAAGTGGTCAGTATGTCGAAATTATTCGCAAATTGAATTTCGAACCGGCTGTAGATGTGATTATTGGTTATGAATTAGGACCAAGCGAGAGTTTTTCTGAAGGTCACATTTTATATACACAAAAAAATTTCATTCAAAATAAACAAACTACTTTAGAAATTTTTTCAAATCCTGCCGGGCAAAAAGTATCATTGGATGGAAGATATATTGGTGATACTCCAGTCAAAGAAATTGATATTGATTTAAGCTCTAAACATAAATTTAAATTTGAAAAAGCAGGTTATGACAGTCTGGAGATAGAAATTCTCCCAGATACTCAAGAAGATCGGGATAAATTAAAAGGTCTTAAACTAGTCTTAGAGGTTAATTTATTTGCCCAACCTTTGGAGATGGTGAATCAATGATCAGTAATGTAAAAAAATTATTACATAACACCAGTCGTTATCCTACTTCACTTATTGTAAGAGGTTCGGATTCGCTTGGAATAGAACTGGCTAAGTCTCTCCTGGATCAGGGAGGTTTTGTAATTTTAATTGATAGTGAAGAAAATGGGAAAAGTGAACAATTAAATGTACTCAAAGATTATAAATTACTTACTATCCTCGACTTTTCTGCCATTACGATTTTGGAAGAAGATTTACGTCGTCTCGATTATGTTTTTTATCTTCAGCATAAATCTGTCGATCTGATTGAAAAAATCTCCACACAAGAATTTTTACAATTCTCGAATTATCTGGATACTATTTTGGATCTGACTGCTAAATTCGAAGCAAAATTTTTACTCACTACCTCTTTACAGGCTCATCAATTAATTTTGGCAAATAAACAGGATGATTTTAATTTTGACGCTGGTGTAGAGGAGAAACATACTATTTATAGTGAGCTTGAAATTCAGCGATATGCTGAAAGCCTGGTAAGAGAGTATCAGGATAAAGTGGGAATTGATGCCAGGACATTGAGACTTGGTGAACTACTTGGTAAAAATATCGAAATTAATTATCATTCACATCTTACCAAAGCAATTATTCAGGCTTTACGCGGACAGGAAATTATTTTACCAGGTGATGGTCTGGAAACTGAATATTATATCCATTATCTGGATGCAGCATATGGCATTTTAAAAGCACAGTTCTCATTAAATACTAAGGGGAATATTTATACGCTTGCCAATGAAGAAGAAATCAGTTTGCTTTCCATTGCCTATAAGTTACTTGATATTATTGCTACGGCTATTGATGTCGGGTTTACTACAGTTGATGATCAATTACCGCCTTTAAAACTCCATAAAATGGTTCCGAATTTATCGGTGATTGGCTGGAAACCAAGAGTGACTTTTGAACGAGCGTTGACACAAACTATTGATAGTATCCGAGAAGCGTTAGTATCCAATGCTATAGCTATCAAAATTAATGAGGATCGAAAAACGAATCAAGATGAATCCACTTCCAAAATTAATGAATCAAAATCTACAGAAACAAAAGTTAAAAAAAAGACAAGATCCTGGAAACAAAAAATTCATGATTTTTTTTATAAAACCGAAACAATTGTAGAAACAGAAGAGCCGGCTGAAGGTGCTTTAGCAAGATTGATCACAGCCCGTAAGCTGCAAGATAGTTCCCGTAAAGGTAGTGTGATTATGGCTAATAATAAATTACGTGAAAAAATTTCCGGTAAAAAGATTTTTGGAAAGTCTCCAACTAATTTTTTTAGAATGCTTTTTGATTACTTTGGTGAAAAATTCAATATTCTCAAGAGAGTTACTTTGGCTGATTTTGTATTTTCGATCTTGGGAATCATTGCTTTTATTATTTTGTATTTTTTGATATTATCGCCTTTTTTAAGTTTAGGAAAAAATTTATTTTTGATTAAAATTAATCTTGATGCAGCTGAAAAGGCAATTAGCGCTTATAATATCCAGGACAGCCAAGCTTTTTGTGAAAAAATTAAACTAAATTCAATCAACGCTCAAAAACGTTTAGCTCAAGTAGAATTTATTTTTAACCTTACTGGTCAGAAAAATTTTTATAATAATTCTCAAGATTTGCTTACGAATTTCAGTGAATATACTTCTGGCTTTGATGAAGTATTGACTTCTCTTGCGCCCATGGATGAATATTTCAAACATTTTGAACCAGGAGTGAAATTTACCTATAGTAATTCCAATTTACTAACATTTACCAATCAGCAGAACTTCGAACAATTATTGGGAGAAATTAATTATAGTCAGAATTTAATTGGAATTGGTGAAAAACGGATTGCCAAAACGCAGCCACTTCTGCTTGAAAATATTAATAATTCACCTGGCTGGATTCAAAAACTTGTCAAAGGTAAGATTTCCAAACTGGATCAGGTGTATAGCGACAATCAGGGAATAATCCCATTTTATCAAAGCTTTCCTGATCTTTTGGGAAATAAAATTAGCCGTAGATATTTGTTTGTCATGGAAGATAATGCCAGGTTTACTGCATCAGGAGGAAAGATAGCAGGATTTGTAGAGCTGGAAATCAGTGAAGGCGCTATAAAAAATATTAAGGTAACCAAAAAAAGTGAATTAAATTTAAAGGTAACAAATATTTCTGATCAGACTTTACAGAAAATAAATTTATTATCAAATGCTGAAATCAATAAGTCTAATGTCACTTTGGATAGTCTTAGTTACTTGAATGATCAGCAGGAATACTATCAGGCAGTAAATGATTATTATAGTTCTTTAGAAAATGAAAGAATTGATTTAGTATTTTTTGTAAATGATTTTACTTTAGAAAAATACTTGGAAAATTCAGGATTGACTTTTCAGCAAATAAAAATTTCTAATGATAATTTACTTTCCAGCATTAATTTATTGATGGGCAATAAACGTAGTGATGAAGTACGTAGTGAAATCTCTTTACAAATATTTTCATTATTACTGGAACAGGAATTCAACCAAATCAAAGATAATTATCCTGAACAAATAAAAATATTTGCTGAGCTGGCGCAAGCTGGAAATTTGCGGGTATTTTCCAAGGATTCTACTTTCAGCTCACTTTTGAAAAAAGATGATACATATACTTTATTTGATGATTACATATCCTTTGGAGTAAATAGTGACAGTAAAACTTTGGTAGTTGAAAAATATCCCAGTACAAATGTGGAAATTAAAATCAATATTTCGAAAACTCTGGAAACTAAAAAAGAAATAAAGCTAGACCTGGTTGGAGTGGATTCTTATGAAAATGCTTATATCTGCTTACCTTTGGGCTCCAAAAATATTTCTTACTTTGACGTAGAAAATCAATTTGTTTCGCCGGCTTTTTCAGATAGTCAGGTTTGTAATTTATTTATTCAAGATAATAATTACATTTATGGCGTAAAATACGAGACAGTCTCTTTAAATGATAATTTAAGTTCTGGTTATACCTATAATCTCTGGATCAATAAAGTACCAGGAATTGATTCGAATTATTATCTGGAAATTGAGTTTGCACCAGAAATACAGGTAGAAGCATTAAATAGTAGTTATTCTCGTCAAGATGGAAAATATATTTATTCTGGAGTTTTTGAAAGTAATCAATTAAATTTACAATTTAAGTTAAAATAATAATGCAAAATGTCACACAAAATCAAATGTCCCAAAATGGATTTCAGGAATTACAAAATGAATTGGAATCAAGAAAAAATATTACCCGTAACCAGGTAGCAGAAGAGATAGATAAAGCAAGGCAGCAAGGTGATTTATCTGAAAATTCTGCCTATAAATCTGCTCTCGAATCCAAAGAATTTAATGAAAACCGAATTTCAGAATTGACTGATTTGATTAATCATGCAGAAATAATTAAACCTAAAAAAAATCTGATAATTGGCTTTGGCTCCAAAGTTAAACTAAAAAAAATTGTGGATAGCTCAATTGTGGATTATCAAATTGTTGGTGATAAAGAAGCAGATACAAGTCAGGGAAAAATTTCTCTGGATTCACCTCTGGGAAAATTACTGCTGGGGAAAAAACAGAATGATATTATTTTATTGAATACAATGGTGGGCGAAATTAAATATAAAATTGAAGCAATAATATAATATGGAAAGACATGCTGTTCCACAAAATATTATGGAGGTGGAATTTAAGCTTTTTGGAGCTTTTTCGATCCGTCAGTTTGGATATTTGGCTAGTGGATTTTTGATTGCAGCATTAATCTATTTTACGAAATGGCCTTTGGTGTTTCGTCTTGTCTTGATTGTATTTTCAGTGAGTATGGGACTTTTTCTGGCTTTGATCAGGATCAATGGTCAGTCTTCTTCTACTTTTGTGACAAATTTTATCGCTCAAATTTTTTCCAGTCAGACGAGGATTTGGAAAAAACGTTCTGTGACACCAGAATCACTTAAAGAAACACCTCAAAAACAGGTTCATGAAGAAGATCAGCTGGTAGAAAGAATTACCAAACGGAATCAGCGAATCCCTTTGGAAGCACTTGCTGCAGAACCCAGTTATATTCCCAAAGCTGTTTTGCCTGATGTAGTTGATAAATACGAAGAGCAGCAATTGCGACAGATTGATGAGTATTATCAATCAGAAACTGCTAAGGTGAATACCAATTTTGTTTCTCCTCCCATACAAAGACAGGTAGAACTACCTTCTTTACAAGCATCAAAGAGTTTTAATCCAGTTAGTACCAATAATTTACAACAAGGTTTGGCACAAGATCTAAGCTCATTACAAAATCAACATGAACCAATTATCAACCAACCAGGCTATACTACAGTAGTAAGATCAGTAGCTGAGGTGCAGCAAAATCAAAATGAAAAGTTACCAGATCAGCATCTGCATCAGGAAGAGCAACAAAGAGTAAATAATTTGAAAGCAGAAATCGCAAAGTTACAATCAGAGCTTGCTTCTTCGCCACCTGAAAAAAATAATCAAACAAGAGTAGCTGAAGTAAGTAAACCAACTGGAAATGTAAATAATATGAACGGATTAATTACTAATAAAACCGGAAAAATTATTAGTGAGGCAGTAGTCAATATCAAAGATGAAAAAGAAACTTTGGTCAGAAGGATTTTAGTAGATGTTCAAGGTAAGTTTTTTTTACGTAATCCATTACCCAATGGAATTTATTATATCGATATTTCTGCACAAGGCTTTAAATTTAATCGATATAAAGTTATACTACAAGGAGAACAACTATATTCATTTCAGTTTAGGGCAAAATAATGAGCTTTTTTTCACCAGCAGTTATTAGTACACAAGAACATCTTGAAATTGAAGATGTCATTGATGATTTAGTCGTCCTCAAAAGCGGTATGGTATCTCTAGTTATGAAAACCACTGCCTTAAACTTCGAATTATTATCAGAAAAAGAGCAGGATGCCAAAATTCTTTCTTTTGCTGGGCTATTAAATTCATTGAACTTTCAAATGCAAATTGTAATCAAAACAGAAAGAACTGATGTCAGCTCATATATTGAAAGACTTAAGGAATATCGTAGTACACAAATTTCCAAGGCGCTTCAAAAACAGATTGATATTTATATTAATTTTATTAATAATTTGACCCGAAATCGGGAAGTTCTGGCAAAACATTTTTATGTGGTGATACCGGAAGTGATTGGTGAAGTGCAGCGCACTAGTTTGATCAAACAACTATTTGGAAAAAAGACAAAGATTATCAATAAGCATAGTTTGGTGGAGAGAGCTAAAGTACAGCTTTATCCCAAAAGAGATCATTTGACCAAACAGTTTAAAAAAATGGGACTTATTGCCAGTCAATTAAATAAGCAGGAATTAGTAAGATTGTATTATACTATGTATGATCCAGATAAATTAGGCACCGAACATCTTGATCTGACTACCAATGAGATCACTACCAGCTTGATTACCCAAAAGACCAATTCACCTTTAAACAAATAATATATGGGATTTTTTTTCAAATCAAAGCCAAAGCCACAATCAAACCAGGCACAGCAAACGCCTGCACAGTCCAGTCAAATGGCCAATGCTCAGATCAAGCAACAGGCAGATAGTCGTCGTCTGGAAGAAGAAGCTGTTCAGGAATTTGCCAGAGGAGTAATTGACGTCAAGGATATTATTGCTCCACCAGCGATTGAAATTGATTTCAATCATATGGTAATTGGAGGCAAATTTTTCCGGACTTTTTTTGCTACTGGATTTCCCCGTTTTGTAGGTGCCAATTGGCTTGCTCCTCTCATCAATTTTGAACGCCCTTTGACAATCAGTACTTTTTATTATCCTGTAGATTCCACTATGATCATGCAGCGTATCAAGAGAAAGATAGCTGAAATGCAGGCTACATTAAATATTGATATTGAAGCCGGCAAGATACCTGATCCTAGTGTGAAAGTAGCTTTGAAAGATGCAGAGGAACTGCAGGATCAAATCGCAAGTGGTAACGAGAAATTTTTTCATTTCGCTTTATATTTGACTGTTCGTGCTACAGAATTACGGGAGCTTGAAAAAATTTCTCGCAATATTGAATCGACTTTATCAGCATTAGGAGTAATTGTAAAAATTGCTTCGCTTCAGCAAGAGCAAGGCTTTATCAGTACTCTACCTTTGGCAATAGACAAAATCTATTTGACCAGAAATATGGATACCACATCTCTGGCTACTACTTTCCCTTTCGTCAGTTCCGAGCTCACTATGGATGATGGTGTGATGTATGGCATCAATAAACATAACAAAAGTTTGATTGTTTTTGATCGATTTCAGATTGAGAACCCCAACATGGTAGTTTTCGCGACTTCCGGAGCCGGTAAAAGCTACATGGTGAAACTGGAAGCAATGCGGAGTTTAATGTTGGGAACTCAAATCATTATTATTGATCCGGAAAAAGAATATGAAAAATTATGCGAAACAATTGGCGGTGAGTATATTTCATTTAGTCAAGATGGTTCTCAAAAACTCAATCCTTTTGAGCTTTCCGGAATGTATGATAAAGACGAGGATGAATTACGATTCAAAATTCTTTCTTTAAATGGTTTGATCAGAATAATGGTAGGTGGCAATTTGTCACCAATTGAAAATGCCATACTGGATCGGGCATTGATTTTGACTTATAAAGAAAAAGGAATTACTCCTGATCCAGCTACACAGCGACGGGAACCACCTTTGCTGGAAGACCTTTACAAGATTCTCAATGCCATGGCAGAAAATGAAGCACATGTTTTGGCTCAAAAGTTAGAAAAATATCTAAAAGGTAGTGCATCTGGAATTTTTGATCGCCGGTCAAATATTGAAATTAGAAATACTTTTACTGTTTTCAGTATTCGGGATTTGGTAGATGAACTTCGACCAATTGCGATGTATTTAATGTTGGATTATATTTGGACAAGAGTAAAAAAAGATCGTAGAAAACGAATTTTGATTATTGATGAGGCCTGGTGGATGATGCAGTTTGAAGATGCAGCCAGGTTTGTCCATTCGATTGCCAAACGGGCTAGAAAATATGCGCTTGGTTTGACGACGATTACTCAGGATGTGGAGGATTTTCTTGATTCCGATTATGGTAAAGCAGTAGTGACGAACTCTTCCATTCAGATACTTTTGAAACAAAGTCCAGCAGCCATTGAAAAAATTCAAAAGGTTTTTAATCTCACAGATGGTGAAAAATCATATTTACTGGCAGCTGGAATTGGAGAAGGATTGTTTTTTGCTGGTGCCAATCATGTCGCTATGCAAGTAGTGGCCAGTGAAAATGAGCATCGTTTAATTACCACGAACCCTTTGGAAACAGAAGGGGAAGACGCAAGCAGTAGTCAGTAGACAGTAGTCAAGAGAAAGTAGCAAATAGTAAGTAGTAAGTAGAATAAAAGTATCTAGTAGAAATGGAAATTCGAAATTCGATCTTCGATTCCTAGATTCTTAGATTCTTAAATTCTTTCTTTTTAAGTCAAAGGCTTACCAGCCTATGGCTGGAACTTGTAACTATTAACTTTTATCTCTTAACTCTTAATTTTTCACTTTTAATTCTTTTATCCATGTCTACCAATTTACAATTTAATACTGCCATTTTTATTTTCACGGCAGTGGTGATTATCATTGCTTTTGCTTTACTAATTGCTTATATCTGGCGCTTAAATCATCGTATCAAAACATTACAAACACCGCGTTATGGCTTTCTGGGTAAACCATTATTTCCTATGTTTGTGGTGCTATTGCTTACTGGCAGTTTGCTTTTTGTGAATTACTATAACAAGCAGTCACAAGTTACTACTACTGGAGCTGCGAAAAATGTAGTTTTTGATATCAATTATAAAAATGTTAGTCAATCCGGAAATAATGTAACGATGAAATTTGACATAGAACCCAAGATTGAAAAACTTCCCTGGGGTGGTAATGATCAAAATAAGTTTGATATTTACTGGACATTAAATGGACCGGAAAATTATCAATATCTGGAAGTAGGAAAGTCTTATAATAAACCCAGTGGTTTTCAAATTTCCATACTGTCTGGAGCTTATACAGTCAAAACGAAAATTGTTTTTGAAGGCAAGACGTATGAATATTCAGAAGAGATATATGTGGAGTGAGCAGAAAGGTAATAAGTTTAGCAGAGAAATAGTATTGTGTTGTTGTCCTAATATGACTATACAAATCGTCTTGACACCATTCCTAACGTAGGGATGGAGCAGGAATCATTCCTAGGGTTTCTTTGGAGCTTGTGAATTCGAAATCCGAAATGCCAGATGCGTTATGTGCTTTTCCTTGCTATAATCAATCACCAACTCAGATAATTACCTCTGGCTTGCCAGAGGAGGAAAGTCCGGACTCCCTTTATATGCAAATATAAGAGTCGTGACACCATGGGCTTCAATGGCACATGGGTAGGCGTGAGCTTACGGTTAGGGCAACAGAAAGCAGAATGCCAGGTAATCTTCGGATTATCCGGTTAATGTGAAAGGGTGGTGTAAGAGACCACCGCTGGTTTCAGTAATGAAAGCAGGCTAGGTAACCCCTGTCTGGAGCAACCAAGTAATTTTGGGCAAAGAGAAATAATTATCTCAATTCGCCAAAGGCGAAGGATACAGAATCCGGCTTATGAGTTGGTTAGTTTTGCAGTACGAGGATAGAAATTATATTTTAATGCCAATTGGCAAAACTTACCCTGTACTTTTATGGTACCAAGTTGAGCTTGTTGGGAAATTAATTTCTTTTGCCGATTCTTTGTACTCTTAAGACAAAATAAAGTAGTTGTCCCAACGATTGTAATGCTGCAGCAAGGTAGGTTAAAGCAGCAGCAAATAATACTTTTTTCGCTCCGGACATTTCATCAGCAAAAAGGATTTCCTCATTTCGCAGTAATGCTAAACCTCGACGGCTGGCATCCAGTTCAATTGGTAATGTCAAAAAACTAAAAATAACAGCTCCGGAAAAGAGAATAATTCCCAACCAGGCCAGATTAGTAAAATTGATGATGATCCCAATTATTAAGAGGATATAACCTAAATTCGTTCCAATACCTAGCGCTGGTAATAACATTGATCTTATAGTCATCAGGAAACTGCCTTTTTGGTGCTGGATCGCATGACCGAGTTCATGGGCGGCAATAGCTACTGAGGTGATGGAAGCACCACGAGCCACATCATACGATAAATTTAAAGTCCTGGAACGGGGATCATAATTATCAGTTAAACTACCATTAATTACATCTAGCCTTAGATCAAGATGCTCTTTTTGAGCAACACGATTTACCAGATCGACACCGGTTGTCCGGGAGATATTAGCTTGATTCAGATATTTACCAGACCAGTATTTGATCAGGATCGTGGCAATTAGCGACAAAAATAGCGCCGGTAACAGGAAGACGATTTGTAAAGGATCAATAAATGGATGAAACATGGGAAAAATAGATAAAAGTTAAAAGATCCAGCCATAGGCTGGTAAGCCTTTGGCTTAAAAAGATAAAAAGTATCAAGTATTAAGTATCATGTATTAAGTATCAAGTATCAAGTATCATGTATCAAGTAGAGAATAGAAAAATAAAATTTAAAATAAATTTTTAAATTACAAAAATCTTTGGACAATTATTAGATTGGTAGAAAAAGGTTATTTTTTTCTGCCAAACTGGAATAAGTTTGTGTATAATATAACATAATTTAACTAATTTTATTACATTGATGGCACAAACTACCCAAGTTAAAAAATCTAAGAAAAACTGGATTATTTTTGGGATAGTTGTCGGTTTATTATTAATTATTTGTTGTTGTTGTAGTATAACTATTGGCTTTGTAAAGTTGATGAATATTGGTATTGCCAAGTCAAACGAGATTAAAACCGAGGTTGTATTTCCAATGTGTGTCAACAAGCAATTGATGACCAGTTCAGATTATACCAACTGGTTTAGTGCTAGTTATCGTTCTTCTACTTCCCTGGATGAAACCAAAGTTTTATTAAGTGATGCGTTTCCAGTTGGATATAATTGTCAGGATTTGTATGTCAACAATTTGCTGGAATTATTTCAAAAAGGAGAGTCATTTAGCGTTTCTTATTCTTCTACTGCAGGTAATACAGCTGATCTTTCATTTACTCCTGTAAAAGGACGAAGAATTTCTTTTAAATTAACTCAAATCGATTCCCAATGGAAAGTTACTGCCATGTCTAAGTCAGTATTTTAATTTGTATCAGATCATTATATGAAAATTATTAAAGAAAATTTATTTACGATAATTATTGTTTTAACAGTGATGGCTGGAGCTGGTTTGATCATTTTTTCAGCTCGTAGTGGTGAAGACTGGAGAATTCAATATGCTAATAATTTGGGCTTAAATGTCGATCAGTTTACTAAAGATATTACAAGTGCTACTCTCAAACAAAAAGTGGATGCTGATATTAAAGAAGGTAATGATCGAGGCGTCACAGGGACTCCGACTATTTTTGTCAATCAGGTAAGTTTACCTTTTTCTGCCACAATCAAAGATGATTTAGATAAGAAAATTACCGAATTATTAGCCACCAATCCTGATCAGATTTTAATTGAAGAATTTACTGACTATCAATGTCCTGTATGTAAAGAATATCATACCAACGTTGCTGAACTGGTTACCAAATATCAGGCAGAAGAAAAAGTGGTTTGGGTTTATAAGAATTATCCAATCCAAAATCTGCATCCCTTTGCTTATGAAGCAGCCATTGCGGTGGAAGCAGCACGTAATCAAAGTAAATTCACAGAAATGGCAGAATTACTTTATGGCAATCAGGAAAACTTTAAAGGTCCAAAATTTTAAATGAACGTATATTTTACAGCATCTACAGCTAACCTTGAGCGTGATCAAGCTAAATATCAAAAGATTATTCACTGTTTAGAGTCAGCAGGTCATCATGTTAGTGAAAGTTGGTTATTGGAAAAAATTACTAATAAATTAAGTAAACTTACATCTAGAGAAATTTTATTAAAAAATATTCAATTACTACAGGAATCTGATTTTGTCGTTTTAGAGCTTTCAACTCCTTCATTAGGAGTGGGTTATTGTATTGGTCAGGCAATTGCTAATTATCGGAAAATTCTTTGTCTTTATCCTCAAGGCATTGATAAAAATGAGATTTCTGAAATTGTTACTGGTTCTACGTCTGCCTTACTGACTTATTGTGCTTATGACCAGGACAATCTCGAGCAAGTTATTCGTGACTATATTGCTGGACTAAACATGGATAATCTCCGGAAATTTAATTTTATTGCCAATGAGCAAATCATTCAGTATATTGCTGATGGTGCACTGAAAGAAGGTAAATCCAAATCAGAATTTCTTCGCGATAAGATTTTGAAGGAATTTATTCATAAGTGAAGACTAGTTCATGTTATAATTGTATTCGTTTACTAAAACAGTATGAAAGATATATTAAAACAAAAACAATATATTGAATTATTTGAGATAATTGCGTCACTTCAAGATGTTAATGAAGTTAAAAATCTTTTTCGAGATTTATGTACCATGTCAGAGCTCAAAGCTATGGCAGAACGCTGGAAAGTAGCTAAATTAGTTAATGACGGTGTTTCTTATCGGAAAATTAGTGAATTAACAGGTGCTTCTACAGCCACTGTCACTCGTGTGGCACAATGGCTCCATCATGGTAAAGGGGGATATCAGCTGATGCTTGAGAAATTAAAGTAGGTAATTTTTTAATAATCAGCTTATTAAATCCCCGCAAATGAAATAGGGGATTTTTGTTCTTAGAAAAGTGAAAGAAGGAGGGGTTCCAGATCTGTAACCCGTGCAAGTATCATGTATTATCTAGACAGAAGCTAAAAGTTAAAAGATAATAGATAGAAGATAAAAAAGTATCACGTATCACGTATCAAAAAAAAATATAAATTATTAATACCAGTTTTCAGATTCCAACTTTCTATTAACTCTTAACTCTTATCTATTATCTATTTAACCATGTCCAAACAATTTAAAACACCAAAACGTCTCAAAGGTTTTAATGACTTCTTTGCCAAGGATATGATGATCCGGGAATTTGTGATCAATACCTTTAAGGCGGGTTTTGAGAAATATGGCTATGAGCCACTCGAGACACCGGCTCTTGAATATTCAGAGCTAATGCTCGGTCAAAGTGGTAGCGAGGCAGAAAAAATGTATTATCGCTTTAAAGATAATGGCGGTCGGGATGTGATGCTTAAATTTGAAGTGATGATCGCCATGTGTCGCGCTCTTGCTCAAAATATTGGGAATATTCCTTTGCCTTACAAACGTTACCAGATTCAACGTGTCTGGAGGGCAGAGAATGTTCAGAAGGGGCGTTATCGTGAATTTACACAGTGTGATGCTGATACTATCGGTTCATCATCTATGACTGCCGATGCTGAGTATATTCAGATGGGAATTGAAATTGTAGCTAAATTAGGTTTTAAGGAATTTATGGCGCGGGTCAGCAATAGAAAATTTCTGGAAGGTTTGGCGGTCTATCTTGGAGTTCCAAAAGAACAATATTACAAATTCTTTATGTCTATTGATAAGATAGAAAAAATTGGTAAGGAAGGAGTTGTCAAGGAAATGACTGAAATCAGAGAAATAAGTGAAGATATTGCTAGAAAAGCTGTAAAGCTCATTGATCCAGTAAATTACAAGGATATGTCATTTCAGGAAATCCTGAATTCATTTGAAAATACTGTCGCTACGACAGATATCGGTAAAGAGGGTTTGGATGAATTGGGACAAATTAATGATTACCTAATAAAAGCTGGGGTTGATTCAAAATATTTTAAATTTGATACTTCAATAGCGCGTGGTCTTGCTTCGTACACAGGGCCGGTTTGGGAATTCTCAATAATTGAAGGAGGAGTGGGCTCCATTGCAGGATGTGGCAGGTATGATAATGCTATCGGTAAATATTTGGGGGATCAGGAAGTACCAGCTACTGGTGGCTCATTTGGAATTGAACGAATTTGCGACATTATCAAAGATCGAGGTATGCTGGATTTCCCGGAAACCACGATCAAAGTTCTGGTTGTGAATTTCTCTGCAGAAACTATGGAATATCAGCTTAAAATCGCCCAAGCGCTCCGGGATAAAGGAATAAATACCATGCTTTATCCGGAAATTGAAAAAATCGGTAAGCAAATGAAATATGCAGATAAAAAGGGAATAGAATTTGTAATTATTGCAGGATCTGACGAGCTTCAGGAGCAGACTGTGACTATAAAGAATTTGTTGAATGGTGAGGAAAAGCGAGTTGATTTTAGTAAATTAGTAGATGCTATCAACTCGAAACTCGTAACTCATAACTATTAACTCGTAAGTGAAGTTGCTATATCAAACATATCTGAGTGCTTCGATAGGATCCATTTTAGCTGCTTTTAATGCCGGATAAATGCCACATATTAAGCTAGTGAGAGCGGTGATGAAAATGATTAACAGCAAAACCTGAAAGTCGATATTGAGTAGAAAACCAGCCAGATTATTTATCCAAAAATCGGTAAAGACAGTAATCAGAAGGAAGTTAGTCAAATTAATAAATATCATTGAAAAAAGTACCCCCATCAAGCAGCCTAGCGCAGTAATCGCTAGTGACTCCAATAAAAATTGTATTAGTAAATCCTTTTCTGTAGCTCCCAGTGCTTTTCTGATTCCAATTTCATTGGTGCGATCGGCTACATTTGCCAGCATAGTGTTGACTATTCCTACACCAGAAACAAACAAAGCTATGCCACCAGTGATCAAAATGATGGCCAAAAGTGCAAGATCAACAATGGCAATCATTTTTTGGATTTCTTTTGGATTAATCACCATAGCAGAAAATTCCAGATTATTTGTATATTTTAATATATTAAAATAATTTAGAATTTCAGCAGCAGCAATTTCGCTTTTCGCATTATTTGTTAAACTGATTGAATAATTTCTTCCGAAAAACATCGATGAGTAGTCTTCCTCCACAATAGTTTCCGGGATTATAATGAAGTTATTTATCATTGGTAAACTGGTACTATATTTGTTTTCAGCTACTCCGATAATTGTAAATTGCCGGTTTTCGATCTGAATAATTTTTCCGATTGGATTGGTTTCACCCCAGATATTATTGAGAAAATATGTTCCGACTATTGCCACTGGAATTTTTTGGCGATTGTGAAAATCATTGATCATTTCTCCTTGGATGAGATTGAATTGTTGTAATTTTAGAAATGTAGGATCGCAGCCATTTATTTGAGGAATACTATTACTATTGAGATTATCGATGTTGATTTTACTTTTAATATTTACTCCATCAAGCAATACTTTGTGGGGAATAAAGTTGATACTTTTTCCAATATTATCAATAAAATAAAAATCTTTATTCTCAAGAAGGTGTTGGATATACTTTTGAGGATTTTGGGTGCTAAAAAGTTCTAATGTCAGATTAGTAGAAGCAATAGCATTAGTTGTATTTTGAATAGTTTTGTGAATTCCGCTACTGATGGAAAGCATGATAAAAATCGTACCGATCCCGATAGAAACACCAAAAGCAGTCAAAAAAGAACGAAAGCGGTTCGCTAAAATTGAAATAATCGCTGTTTTAATTTTCTTGAAAATATTGCCCATTATTCAGAAACTAAAATTATTTTCCCATCCTGCATTTGAATTATTCTTTCTGCATAGGAAGCGACGTGTGCATCATGTGTGACTAAAATGATTGTATTGCCTTGCTGATGAAGAGCTTTAAATATTTTTAATATTTTCTCTGATGTTGAAGAATCTAGGTTTCCTGTAGGTTCATCAGCCAGAAGTAAACTGGGGTTATTGATCAAAGCTCTGGCAATCGCTACGCGTTGTATTTGTCCTCCTGATAATTGAGAAATTTGTTGTTCTACTTTGGATGCGATTTCTAGCTTTTCCAAAAGTTCGAGCACATGCTTTCTGAGATCATGGGGCTGAGATTTCGAATACTCTAAGGGTAAAATCACATTTTGAAAAACATTATATCTTTTGAGTAGATTAAATGATTGAAAAATAAAGCCAATTTGTTGATTACGGAAAGCTGCCATTTGTGTTTTGGAGAGATCATGAATCGCCTTATTATTAAAAATATATTCACCGGATGTCGCCTGATCCATTCCTCCAATAATATTCATCATGGTAGTTTTACCACTGCCACTTGGTCCCATAATGGCTACAAATTCACCCTTTTTGACTGCGAAATTTACACCTGAAAGAGCCCAAAAGTCTTCTGTCCCAATACGGAACTTCTTTTTAAGATTTTTCAGCTTTAATAAAATGTCAGCCATTGGTTAAAATCCGGTATTGTTGGAAATTGATTTGGGGTTGGTCGTAAGCATTAAAATGGTATCTCCTTCATTAATCCCAGATGTTATTTCCACGTTTTCATCGTTAAATAGTCCAATTTCCACATCCACCATCTCAATTTCACCAGAAGAAAGTTTTTTTTGTATTTGTAATTTATTTTCATTTGGAATAAATTTTATTGCTGATAACGGTATTACCAGCACATCCTTCAAGGTAAATGTTTCAATTGAAATATTTGCCTGTTGATCAATTCGTACTAAATCATCTATTTGATCAAAACTAATAATTACTTTGTACATATTTGTTAAGTTACTGGATATTTGTTGATTAAATTGTGTGCTACCACTTAATTCATCATAACTAACAGCCTGGCTACTGATGGATATGACTTTTCCGGTGTATGTTTTGTTATTTAGAGAATCAATTGAAATATTTGCATTCTGGTCTTTTTTGAGAAAAGTTAATTGTCTGTCACTTACATAAGCCTTGATTACCAGGGAGTTATTCGCCGAAATTGAAACTCCTTTTTGTAGACCAGTTGCAGTAACTTCCAGAGAAATTTGCATTCCTTTCTGGTAATCATTTTGTCCTACATCACCAGCAATACTTGCAGTTAAAGTCATAGCTTCTATTTGTACAATTTTTTTTTGTTGCTCTTTCTGAAGTTCTTTAAGTTGCTTTTTTAAAGCATCAATTGAGCTTTGACTTCCAGTACCATTATTGAAATCATTAAGAGATTTTTGTGCTGCCAGTCGCATATTTTCAGCTGTTAAAATATTTAACTCTAATTGTGTACCATCCAAAGTAAACAATAGTTGATCAACTGATACAGCATCACCTGGTGAAACTGAGACAGATGAAACCATTCCAGCAAGACGGCTATAAATATTTGACTGAGATGCAGGAATATATGTAGGATCAGCAATCATTAGTGGATAGGATAGGGCATCGACAACGACAATCTGAGCGGTTTCATATTCACTTTCACTTATTTTAGAATTACTTGCACCAGCTGCGATCAAAGTATTAGTAATAATATTCACTTTAAAAACTGTACCGGAAGCAGTGCTTTTAGTTTGCAGGTAATTTCGTTCTTGAATAATTTGGTTATAGTTTGTTTCGGCAATACTTAGTTCATTTTCCAATTGTTTCTTTTCTAAAGGGTCTTTGCTGATTGCTTTTTGAGCTAGGTAGATTTCACTGTTTAATTCACTAATACTTGTCGTGATAGTAGCTAATTCATCATTTGCAGTTGTGGTATCTAGTTTCGCTAACACATCACCAATTTTTACTTTGTCTCCGGATTTCACTTGGACATCACTAATAGTGCCTGGAACAGAAAATGAATGAATTACCTTATCATTATTTACTACTTGACCGGTGGAAGAAATCTGGCCAATTAGATCCTGTTTAGATACTAAATATGGCTGATATTCAGCAGCATTAATTTTCCCATTTTTTTGTAAAAGTGTTTTGTTGAGAATAAATCCAGCGACAGAACAAAAACAACATAAAAAAAGTAAATTAATAATAATAATTTGTAAAAAGCGTTGACGTTTATTTACAATAAATAATCCAGTTTTTTTAATTAATAAGAAAAATTTTGACACTAAAAATATGATTAAAAATATTCTAATTATCTTTAAATATAATTTAACATTTATTAATCTGTAGCAAAAGGAAATAATGTAAATCTTGAATTATTGGCATCTTAAATTGAGCAATATATTTTGAAAGTACTAATGTTATAGTTTTTTTAAAAAGTTGAGATATCTATACTATTCAAACTATACCAGCACTCTATTTTTAGTATGTAAGCACATTCCAAATCATGCGTTACCATAAGTAAGATTACCCAATTCCAAAATGATACCAAAAATATCGAATGCTGATTCACGGCGTATATTTTTTTTAGTGGAAAAATATTTTCCTTACTACGGAGAAATGGGAAAGACAATGTTAGTTGGTTTGATCGAATCGATGTTGCAATCCGAATTTTCTACTAGAGCCAATGTTATTAGAGATGGTACACGTTATTCTGAACTGTTGATTGAAGCACATATGATTATTACTGTTTTCCAGAAAGAACAAGCGGAAATTGCAGTAATTAATTTGACAAAAAGTAATATTAGTGATAACGTGATAATACGTTAAAACAAATTATGAATATATTATCTTTAACTAAATTAGTTTTCCATCATCACCTTCCCTTGCGGAGGTAGTTTCATTTAATAATTCCAAATTTTTTATACCTCCGTTCTGGAGGTTTTTTGACGTTTGTCAAAAGCGCAGTAAATTATTTTTTAAGTAAATGGCCATGTAAACAAGTAATTTTAAACTGTCAATTATTTAAATTCTTAACATTACATTTTATTTATCATTATATGAAAAATTATTCAAAAATTATAATTGCATTAGTCATCATTGTGCTCTTGGGAGCGACTGCAATTGGGATTTATCAATTCAAATTTACGAAAACTGTTGTACCAGAAAAGTTGTCTACAGACAATTTCCAACAAATCTGGGGGAAAAAGGAAATCATAATTGGTCTCGATGAAGCGTATCCGCCAATTACCTTCAAAAATGAAAAAGGGGAAATAGTCGGATATGATGTTGATCTTGCAAAAGAAGTTTTTAAACGTATGGGATTAACTCCGGTATTTAGAGCTGTGGAATGGGATACCATTGTCCTGAGTTTAACCAAAGGGGATATCGATGTTGTCTGGAGTGGTATGAGTATCAATGAAGAACGTCAAGCCAAGATCAATTTCTCGGATCCGTATTTCAAAGGCGCATATGTATATATCTTGAAAAAAGATGCAACAATTTCCAATAAATCCGAATTATCTGGCAAGACTATTGGTGTCCAGGCTGGTTCTTCGAATGAAGAATGGCTTCGATCTAGTCCGATTTTTTCCAGTCTCAAAGAGCTGAAAACTTACAGTACTTTCGAGGAAGCATTATTGGATCTAGATATTGGTCGTGTCGATGCGGTCTTTGGTGATGGTACTTTTGCTTACTATTACATCAATGATAAAAAAGCAGATTATAAGACATTTGATGAAATAGAAGAGGGTATTGGAGCTGGTGTCGGTATCCGAAAAACAGATAATGCCTTACGCGATGAATTAAACAAGACTTTGAGAGAAATGAAACAAGACGGCACCATGCAGGAAATCGCCAAAAAATGGTTCGGAAACGCTAACTTCGTAATTTAAAAAACGGTGATCAGTCTCCGGTGAGCGGTGATCGGGAGGGGAGGTTGGAATTTTAGGATAAAGCGGGTATTAGAAATTATCCTTTTTATTCTTATACTCTCAAATTCATAGATTCCTAGATTCTTAAATTCGTTTTATTTTTTTAACATCATGGAGTATTCGATACAAAATTTACAATTTTTATTGGACGGAGCATTGGTCACGATCGAGCTCTGGCTGGTATCTGTAATATTTTCATTTATCTTTGCGGTGCCGGTCGCTATAGTGCGCAACAATAAAACACCGGTTCTCGGAAAGGTATTGACAATATTCACAAATATTATCAGGGGTACTCCACTGATGTTACAGCTTTATACAGTCTATTTTGCAATTCCAATTCTACTGGGGATGGGGATGGGATCCTTTTTATCAGCATCAATAGCCATGATAATATCCGGCACTGCCTACATGAATGAAATCATCCGTGTTGGAATCAGATCAGTTGAAAAATGGCAGTATGATGCCGCACAGGCATTAGGCTTGAATTATTGGCAGACAATGCTCTATATCGTTTTACCGCAGGCATTTTCACGCTCAGTCGCCGGTATCGGCAATGAAATTGTCAGCAGGCTTTATTCAATTCCATTGATTGCTGTCCTTGGTATGGATGAGCTGCTGAAGAATGCTAAGGTAATTGTAGTAAGAACTTTTGATTTTACGCCATTTTTGATAATTGCCATTTTTTATTATCTGTTTAATACACTGATTTTAAAGATAGTAAATAGTTACGAAAAAAGACTAACAAAATTTAAATTAGCTGAAAACCAATGATTAAGCTCAAAAAGGTCAACAAAACTTTTCAAGACAAGTTGATTCTCAATAATGTAGATTTGGAGATCGCCAAAGGGACAATTGTCTCGATTATTGGACCTTCCGGTGCAGGCAAAACCACACTTTTACGCTGTATCAAGCAACTGGAACGAATTGATCAGGGACTGATTGTGATCAATGACTTTGATGTGACGGGACAAGGCGGTCAGCTAGAGCGGGCTCAAATATTGATGAAAATCGGCTACGTTTTTCAGGAATTTAACCTGTTTCCCAACAAAACAATCTGGGAAAACCTGGAGCTTCCCTTACGTTTGGTTAGTAAGACTGCAAAGGCTGAAAGAGAGTTTATTATTACAAAACAATTAGAAGAATTTGGCATTCTCGCTAAAAAAAATGATTATCCCAGTCAGTTATCTGGTGGTCAGAAACAACGCGTTGCGATTGCCAGAGCGTTAGTAATGAAACCAGAGGTAATGTTGTTTGATGAACCTACTTCAGCATTAGACCAGGATTTGAAAAAGCAAGTTTTGGATTTAATCAGGCAACTAAGTGAAACCAAAAATCTCACAACCATAATTGTCACTCATGAGCTGCAATTCGCCCGGGAAATTTCCGATGCGATTGTTTATTTGGACAAAGGCACAATCATTGATCAAGGCTCTGCAAAGGAGGTGATTGGATGAAGGAGAAACGTAACTCGTAACTCGTTAATTTGTTAATCTGTAGTTATTACGTAGTATATCGTTAGATTCCGGACAGCAAGATTTTCTAAACTAAGGTTAAGAAAATCTAGCTTCCGGAATGACGTTAGGACTGCTTGACATCACTAGTATGTCGTTTTAGTGTCAGCTACTAACTACTAGCTACTAACTATTAACTATTTTATTTTTTACATACACAACATGAACATACTCGATTTAGCCAAAAAAATCATCTCCATTCCCAGCTATTATGATGGGAAAATAGATGAAAAAGCACTAGGTGAATTTATTTATCAATATTTTACAGAAAATGTAAAAACGGTCAAAGTGAGTAAACAAATTAGCCCGGATGGACGGTTTAATGTAATTGTCCAAAATACTGACAAGCCGGAATTATTATTTTCCTCTCACATGGATACGATCCAGCCGCCTGGTGATACAAATCAAATGTTACACCCAAAAGTAGAGGGTGATAGGCTATTTGGTCTAGGTGCTGTGGATATGAAAGGTGGACTCACCGCTGCGATTAAAGCAATTGAGGAAATGCAGGAGCAGTTACCACCATTTATGGCTGTTTTTGATTTTGATGAGGAGTATTATTTCCTGGGAATCAAAACATTTTTACAAGAATATTCTGCCATCAGGCCAAAACTGGCAATTTTTACAGAGCCGACTAATCTCAAGATTGTCAATGGTTGTCGGGGAATTCTAGAAATTCGCGTTGAATTTACCGGCAAAACCGGACATGGCTCCAGACCGGATCTCGGCATTAATGCTATTGAGAGAAGTGTGGCTTTGATTGAAGAATTTAAAGAAGAGGTTGCGAAACTAGATTCTCAAACTCAAATTGGCAAGACCTCAATTAATTTCTCAGGAATAAAAGGCGGTTTGATTTCTAATGGAACGATTGTCGAGCAAGCCAATTCGGTTCCTGATTATGCCAGTTTATTGCTGGATATCAGGAAAGCAAATTCTATTTTAACATTAGAAAAAGCACAGCAAATGCTAGAGCAGTTAGCTGCAAAGTATCAGTTAAAACTGGGGAAAATTGAGTTAAACCTGGATTTAGCAACCTGCTTTACAAAAAAATCAGATTTGTCGCTTGTGGAAGGAGCTGTGAAAGCAGTATTAGGCAACTTTGCATATGAGCCGGAAATTGACCGTGGTGGTCTTTTCGAAGGAGCTTTGGTTCAGCCGGTTTTGGGTTGTCCCTGCATCTCATTCGGTCCCGGTCCCAAGGGAGTAGAATTTACCGCTGAAGAATATGTCAGTATCGAGGGGATTGAAAAGACAAAGGAGGTTTATGTGGAAATATTAAAGAACTGAAAATACGAACTTACTATACTTTTGTAAAGCTGACTTTATGGAAGTATTGACTTTTGTAAAGTGGCTAGTTATAATTTCAGTATGAATAAACGTAGAATTCTCGAACAAAAATTAAATAAGCACTTTCAGAAATATAAACAAGCGATAATTCTGCTTGGTGCAAGACAGGTGGGTAAAACAACACTATTAAAAAGAATTTTTCCTGATGCGAATTATCTGTTAGTAGATGAAAAAGCTGTTTTTGATATTCTGGAAAGTTATAGCTCAGACTCATATCGTGGCTTAATTGGAAATTCGAAGTCGATTTTTATTGATGAGCTACATTTACTTTCAAATCCCGGTAGAGCTGTCAAATTGATATATGATCAATTGGATGATGTCCAGATCATAGTAACTGGCTCATCTTCATTACATATAAAAAACAAGACTGCCGAAAGTATGGCCGGAAGAGCAATTAATTATTCTTTGTATCCTCTTACCTTTGGCGAATTATTATTTCAACGTGGAATTGAAACTTCCGAAGCAATCCATATTACAGATAAAGTTTTGAAGCAAGATGCTAGCGAGTCATATAAAAAATATGATATTAGTAGCGTACTAGACAGCCTGTTACTTTTTGGTCAATACCCGCATTTGGTTGATTCTCCAGGAGATAAGACCTATCTGAAAAATCTGGTAGAAAAAGCAATTTTTAAAGATATCATTGAATTGAATTTGATTGAAAATAGATCAAAAGCATTAGAACTACTCAAGCTTCTTGCATATCAGATTGGGAATTTAATTAGTTATACTGAGCTTTCAAGTAGACTTGGCATAAGTACACCAACGGTTCAAAGATACATCGATATTTTTGAGCAAAGTTTTCTCATTTACAGGTTGTATCCATATAGCAAAAAGTTAAGAGAAGAAATTGGTAAAGCTCCGAAGATATATTTCTGGGATTTAGGACTCAGAAATGCATTAATCGAGAATTTCGATCCTTTAAACATCAGAAGTGACTCTGGTGCAGTATTCGAAAATTTCATAATTAACGAGGTAAAAAAAGAAGTTGATTATCTAGATCTGGAATACAAAATCAATTATTGGAGATTGAAATCTGGAAGTGAAGTAGACATTGTTTTGAGTAATTCTAAGCAGTTGCTGGGCTGTGAAATCAAGTATTCAAATGGTGAGATTTCAAAAGCCTTTCAAAATCGATATCCTCAAGCAAAAACCCATTTGATCACCAGTAAGAATTTCATTTAAAATTTAAGTGGCAAGTGCAAATTAAAAATAAATAAAATGCCTGGCACGGGTTGCAGATTTGCACCCCGTGCTCAGGACTTTACGTTTTACAACTATCTAAACAACATCCCGCAGCCGATCGTAAACAGTAACATTTCAATGAAAGAAGACACAGTTTTTTTATTGATCTTCTCCAGAGATTTGTTTCCCAAATAAAGTCCCACTAACAATCCCGGCAGGATTAAAGCTAAATAAAGCTTCAAGAGCGGTGTTGCTAATAGACCTTGTTGCCAAAATAAAAAGCCTCGCCATAAAGCATCAACAGCAAAAATAGCCGAAATGTTGGACCTGAGAAATTTGTGATCATGTACGACTTTGTTGAGGTACATTACAATTGGCGGTCCATTGGTGTTAAATAACCCGCCACAAATCCCTCCGAGAAAGCCAGCAAAAAATGCTTTGACTTTGTGAAAAACTTCCGGTTCATGTTGTTTTTTGATGACGCTCTGAAGCACCAGGAAAATTAACATAATGCCATAAAGTCTTTTGAGGAGATGCATGGAGAACAGGTTAAATAACGAGACACCAAGTAATGTACCAATCATCAGTCCTAGAGCAATTACAAAAATTTTATGGAGATGAATTCGTTTCCGTTCTTTGATAACTATGATCAAGCCGGACGAAATATCAGCCATAGTCGCTATGACTACAGCCGACTTAAAATCTACAAATAATGAGAGAATTGGCACTAAGAGCAGTGAAGGACCAAAGCCGACTAGTCCCTTGATGAAATAGGCAGTTATGGAAGTTAAAAGTAGTAGGGCAAACATAGAAAAATTTACTTCCATAGGATTATTGCTTTCTAAATTTAGATATTTAGTTGTCAAGGATCTCATTTAAGCGCTTCTGGGATTTTGTTTTGAGACAGTAGCGGGTAAATAGTTAAATAGTTGCGATATATAGCCTAGCGAAATTACTAGTGAGTGTCAAGGAAAATAATATTTAATCATGGAATAATAAAAGATATCGAAGGGATAGATAGGAGAGTTGTTAAGTAGTGTATCGGTAGATTCCGGACAGTACAGTAGACTGAAATTAGTTAGAAGTTATAAGTTAATAGTTAATAGGAGAATTATATAAGTCAATTCATTATCCTTTAATCTTTTAACTTCTAGCTTTTAACTATTAACTTTTAATTCTACCAGCTACCAGCTGCTAGCTACTAATTTACATTTCCGCTATAATCAAGGCATATATTTCAAGATATTTTTATGAAAATTACTTTAATTGGTGCTGGAGGAGTAGGTGCTGAAACAGCCGAATTAGTATTACGCGAAAATCTAGCTAAGGAATTGATATTAGTTGATTTGAATGCTGATCCGTTAAAAGGAAAATTTCTTGATCTTGCTCATGCTGCTGCAATTTGTGGATCTACTACTAAATTTCAATATACTGTTGATTACTTGGGTGCAGAAAATTCTGATGTCTATATTGTAACAGCTGGTTTACCTAGAACTCCAGAAATGAAGAGTCGTAATGATTTATTTGTAGCTAATACGAAAGTAATTAGTGCGATTTGTAATAAAATTAAAACTTTGGCGGCAGATCCATTAATTATAATGATTACTAATCCCTTAGATTTAATTTTGCGCTATGCGATAGAATTCTGTCAGTTAAACCCAAAAAAAACGCTGGGTATGTCTGGTGTCCTTGATTCGGCAAGATTTCGTTTTTATTTAGCAAAAGCAGCTCAAGTACCAGTTAGCGAGGTAACTGGTTTAGTGATCGGTCCACATGGCGAAGCGATGGTCCCCTTAGTTTCTTTGGCTAAAATATCCGGAAAACCGCTCAGTGCAAGTTTAACTCCCGATCAAATTGCGCAAGTGATTACAGAGACGGTGCAAGCCGGAGCAAACATTACCAATCTGCAAGGGCGTTCAGCGATTCATGCTCCAGCTGCTGCCTTAGTGAAAATGTTGCAAATCATTCAAGCCAATTCGGAAGAAATAATTTCTGCTTCGGTTCAATTGTCTGGTGAATATGGTATAAAAGATGTTTGTTTGGAAGTACCGCTGCAAATTAATCAAGATGGTATTGCAGCAATTATTGAATTGAAAATTGTTGAAGAAGAACTTGCAGCCTTGCGAGAATCTGCTAAAATATTGCAAGAAGCCTATCAGCAAGGCATTAACTAATTTTATTTTTCTCCTTAAAATGAAGAAAATTTCGCTTTATCAGGATCTTAAAGATAGTCGTCCTTCTTATAAATTATTGCTTTCGATGCCATTTATTTATGGCATGATCATTCCTATCGTATTTCTTGATTTGGGTCTAGAACTTTATCATCAAATTGCCTTTCGGCTTTATGGTATGAAGCGTCTCAATCGTAAGGCATATATTTTTCTTGATCGTCATCACCTTAGTAAACTGAGCAGTATTGAAAAAGTAAATTGTACTTATTGTGGCTATGCCAATGGGGTATTTGCATATGCTAGAGATATTTCTGCAGAAACAGAAAAATACTGGTGCGCCATTAAACATGCAGATGAACAAGCTCTTGAAGTAATGCCCCATGAAGAAGATTTCTTTGATCAGGAAGCATTTGTGTGAGGGACGGTGACCGGTGATCGGAACTCGGAAAGGTACATAGTAGTATTTCGTTTAAACTTTTTCCAGATACCAGCTACTACTTGATACATGATACTTAATACATGATACATCACATTATGTTCACCAATCGTTATGCCTTCTTTGACTGTGACAATACCATTTACAATGGTTATACCGGTAATGAGCTATTTGATTATTTCGCTTCGAAAACTGGTGATTACAGCAATATTAATAACAGGCTAGCATTAGTGAAAAAATATCAAAATGGTACGGGAACTTATCACGCTGTTGCCAATTACGTTCTCAATCAGTTTTCTAAGTTGGTTAAGGGCATGACTGTTTCAGATGTTTTAGAAATTTTTGGACAAATTAATCAAGCAAAAGAAACTATTTTTTTCCCTTGGGTCAGGCCAGTTATCAAGTTCCTCAAACAAAAGCAGTTTAAGATTCTTCTAGTTTCTGCTGGTGTAGACGTGGTCAATGCAAAATTTGTCAAAGAATTAGAGCTTGATGGTCATATTTCAACTATAATTCCGCAAAAGAACGGAAGATTTACTGGGGGCCTGGAATTGTGATGAATAACAATGAAAAGGCATTAAAAATTAAAGCCATACTAGCAGAACAAGGAGTAGATTATTCAATTGGCTTTGGCGATAGCCCAGGAGATATCCCGATGCTGGAAATCGTCGATCAGGCATTTGTTGTGAAAAATAATAACCACCATCCAGAATTACTCAAGTATGCCGTAGAGAAGCACTGGAATATTTTTGCAAATGAAGCGGAGATTATTGCTATGCTGGGAAACCTTCAACTCTAGATTCATTACAAGTTAATTATCAGCTACCAAATTATCTAACTACAATCACATAATATCCTTTTTCTAAAGCGGTTTTCCAATTATTATAAACTGTAAGATCACCTTGATCTAATTTTCTTCGATTTAAAATAAAAATACCATTTTCCTTTGCATCATTAACAGCATCTAACATCGGACCATCAGAGGGATGATGGTCTCCCATGGCAAATACCGAAATAGGTGGCAAGCCTTCTAGTTTTCGCTGTTGATTTTTAAGAATAATTGGAGCGAGTATTTCGTTTGTTAATGCTCCTTTTTCAGGAATGGAAGCGATTTCTCCAGTAAAATTACCCTGTTCATCGACTGCGAATTGTGTAGCATGGAGAGTAATTTGCTTTAATGGATTGTTTGTATCTTCGATTTCTGGTAAAAAGATATCAGGTTCTAACGTGATCACATGAATATCAGTTGCATCCTGAAATAATTTTTCAACAAATGGAAATAATTGAATATTGTCAGGATCATTTTGATAATATCTTTGGACAGCTTCTTTAACTGTAGCTTGAGCAATGCCGGCTAAACCAGAGGCAATTGTCTGTAAAACTTTACGTTCAGCTCCGACTATGTTTTGTTTATATTCTTTTAAAGTAAGTTGAAGTTGGGACATGTCGATTTTTCCAATTCCGTGATTTTGTAAATATGGTGTAATACGTGCTAAGGCTGTATAGGGTAATAAAGTGTTATCAAAGTCAGCTAAGACTATGGTTTCGTTTGTTGGAGAAAATGCTTCTGCTGCCATTTTATTGAAAAATTTAATTATTTATTGTATTTATACTCTCATCCCCAATTTCCTGCTTGATGCCCACCTGACAAGGACTTTGCTAATTTTGGCAGTAAATGTTATAATTCTGACATCGTTTGCTTGAATCTGACATGAAAAACTATTTTCACAATTTTACTTATCTTCCCAAAACTATTGCTGAGCAGTTGAAAACATTTTTCCTCAAAAAAGAGGATGTAGTAGTCTTACTATTACCTGGGATTGGAGCAAGACGAAATGCCTACGAAATTAGCTCCGGTAGTTTTTTTAAACTTTTTCCTCAAGAGAATTTCTCTAATTACGTCTTTATTAAAATTGATATCTTTCTGAAACAGCCATATCTGGACCGACAATTGGAAGAAGAATTGGCGATGCATTCCCAAGAGCTTGGAATTCGTAACCAGATTAAAGATATTTTAAAGCAAAACAAAATTATTTATTTTCTGATCAATAAATACACCAGTGAAAATCTGGATTTTTTGAACTATTTATGGACTTTTCGTGGTCTTGATTATGATCAGATTAAATTTTTGATCTTTAGTGAAGAAAGTAGTTTTCACGATGAAGCGACTCGCTGCAATGATACAATCATGTCTCATAATATTATTCAGGTGCCATATTTGAATCAGGAACAAACAACAGAGTGGTTACAAATCAATGCAAAAAAACACGGCGTAAGTTTGCAATCAGAAGAAATTCTTCAGATTTATCAATTTACAGGTGGTATTCCGGCGTTGTTACGAAATTGCCTACGCGGAATTGCTCGTTATCAGAATTTGGAACAAGTATTCACCAGTAATGAAATGCAGCTGCTTAGCAAAGACCTTTTTTCAAGATATTCCGAGCGGGAGCGTTATCTGATTCGTTCGATTAAGATTAAAAATACCGTTCCTCCTTATTTTCAGGAGTTTCAATATTTAGCTCAACATGGCTTGATTAATCAGGAAAATCAGATTCCCTTTACCTGGATTGATCAGGTTTTAGCAGATGAAAATAAGCAATTAATCATTCAAATTAATGCTAATCAGATTCTCTGGGAAGAAATTGCCATTAATGAGCTTTTAAGTCAAAATGAATTAGAAATCTTACTTGTTTTACTGCGAGCAGAAGAGATCACTAAAGAACAAATTGCCAAAATAATCTGGAAGGCTAAAGTGAATGAACTTTATTCTGAATGGGCTTTAGATCAGGTAATTTCTAGATTGAGAAAAAAATTAGACAAAATTGGGATTGGTGGACGTATTATCAAAACTAATAGGACAAAGGGTTACAGTATTCAAAATGTCGTAATTCAAAATTCATAATTTATTTATTAGAAAAATAAGATGAAAATTTTTGCAGTTACTGGTACTTCTGGTGTAGGAAAATCACATCTCGAAAAAGAGCTGGAATTAAATCATGGCTTCCATCGCATGATCACCTATACGGATAGAGAAAGAAGGGCAGAGGAAAAAAATGATCCGGCTAGGGTATGCCTTTCCAAAGATGAATATCAACAGATGAAATCGGATTTTATTTTTGAATTACAATATACAGGTAATAATTATGGCTGGAGAAAAGATGAATTTCTGAAATTCGAAAAGCTAACTAATGTTATTTTTGTGGTGACTTTGGAGGCGATGACGCGAATTGTCAAAGATATTCCTGGTATTATCCCGATTCTCCTGCATATCAAACCGGAAAATTTCTCATTGATCGAAGCTAGAATGAAGAAGCGTATGGGTTATGCTGAGCTCGTAACTCGTAATTCGGAATTCGAAATTCGCGAAATTGAGAAAAAAGTAAAGGAACGTTTAGAGTTAGCTACAAAAGAGGTAAATGAAATTCGGAAATATATGGATGTGGTAAAGCAGTATAATGGACAAATTTTTGAAATTAAAGATGATAAATCGCTTTATCAGGAAGTGATTCCTATGATTTTGAAATTTACAAATTAAATTTTAATTTAATTTTCTCGATTTTCGTGGAAAATTTGTATTCAAATACAATGTTTTTCTGAAAATTTCTTGGTATTGTGAAAGCATAATTTAGTAAACTATTATTATGAACACACAAAATGTATATGAAAATACCCTGAAGATGATGCAAATTGATCTCGCTGCAGTAAAAACTACTGTCGAGTTAGGTCGGGTGGAATTTCAGGATTATAAGGTTAGTAATGATATTAGACTAGATAATGTAGAGGCTGATATTAAACAGTTGAAAGTTGATGTCCGAGAATTGAAGTTAGATGTCAAACACCTTAAAAAAGATGTTTCGCAGCTGAAATATGATGTAGCCAATTTAAAAATCGATGTAGCAGAATTGAAAAATGATGTAGCAATTTTGAAGCAGGATGTTGCTACTATGAAAGATGATATTGCCCTGATCAAAGATATGCTAGCTGAGATGTTCAATCGTTTTAATACTTCTCAGGTTCCCTTTCTTGAACATCGTCTCATTGATCATGAAGACCGTATTGTCATTCTGGAACATAAAGCATTATGAAATATCCTCAGCGCATTTCTAGAAAGATAACTATCAGCAACACCCAAATTGGTGGTGGAAGTCCAATTCTTGTCCAATCAGTTTGTAGTAATCAGCCGAAAAATCTTTTGGAAATAATTGAGGAAATTAATGTTTTAGAAGGGATTGGTTGTGAAATGATTCGTGTCATGATTGCTGATCTGGCAGATGTAGAGGCCATCTCTAAAATCAAAGAAAAGATCAGAATTCCTCTTATCGGAGATTTGCTATTTGATGAACAAATAATTTTAGCAGCAATAAATAATGGTATTGATAAGATTCGCTTAAATCCAGGATTCTTATCTGAAAATTCTTTAAAAAATATCCTGGCGAAAGCTCAAGAGAAAAATATTCCAGTGCGAATCGGTATTAATTCTCGAGCATTTCCACCAGAAACACTGAAGCGCTTTGGTCTGACTGCGAGAGGCTTGGTTCAGGCAACAATGGACTCGATTTATCGTTTTGAAAAACTTGGTTTTCAAGACATTGTGGTTTCCATTAAATCTACTGATCTATTACAAACAATTGAGGCCAATCAGCTTTTTGCAGTGCAGTCGATGTATCCGATCCATCTTGGTATCACTCAAGCTGGGACTGAAGATAGTGGTGTTGTCAGAAGTAGCGCAGCTCTTGGGACGCTTTTGTTGGATGGAATTGGCGATACAATTCGCTACACTCTCGGCGGAAATGCTAAACGAGAAGTCCTTTCTGCACATTATTTACTGCGAGGTTTAGGTCTCCGTCAAGGACCGGTAGTAATTGCCGGAGGTAGTTCCAGAAGCAGTATAAATATTGAAGCCCTGGCTTTAGCGATTGAAGCTGAGCTTGCCAGTGTGAAGCTTCCCCTTAAAGTTGCCTTGATCGGGTCTGATGTGGAGGTAGATGAAATGCAACATGCTGATATTGGACTGATCGGTAAAGGGAATAAGGGCTATTTGTATCTTAAAGGAAAGAAGATTTGTGAGCTTCAGGCAGAAGAAATCTTACCTAGACTAAAATCAGAAATCAGTGATTTTCTGAAATCAAATACAACTAAAACTTTCTGATAATGTTTTCCGCAAAAAGTTTATTATAATCCTGATCCATTGTTGCCAAGATTTCAATCTGATATTCTTGCATCAATTCTAGATTCAGCGCCTTATTGAAAGGTAATTGCTGTGTTTTTTGAATATATTCAGTTCTTTTTAGTACATCGAAAGCATGAGGGGCGATTGTTTCTGCATTCAGAATATCGAGAAGCTTAGTAATTTTTGTAATGATTTCACTTTCAATATTAAAATTTTTGTCTAATAATCCTTTTGTTACTGCTTTTTGATAGTTAAATTGAGTTTGTTCAAAGATTTGGAGAATTCCAAGCAAATTCAGATAAATTTTTTTGTCTGGAAACTTTACTAATTCTTCAATTAATTCACAGGCGCTTGTAAAGTTGGCATTTTTTTTATTGAAAAAGGCAGCAACCACCTGTTCATCTAATAAGATTTTTTTCATAGTAAATTGTTTGAATTATTGAGTTAAACTACCAGCTAAATCGTCTAATGCGGAGTTATTTGGCTGGTTAGAATTTTTAAGTTTAGCTTCACCTGGCTCACTGGCAAAATTCATCATCACCTGTCTTTTTCCTGGAATTAATTCATAAAAAACATTGTCACCTGGCTTGATTTGCAGCTGTTTGATGAGGTTACTGGGAAGAAGCGAGAAAATGCTATTACCGATCTTGATCACTTTGAAATATTTTTTCATGAATTGTTTAAACAAATTAATTGATTATAGATGGAGCTGAAGCGTATTGCAATATATTGTACGGGCGTATTGCAATACGCCCGTACAATGATCCGCTTGCACGATCGTATAGTTTAAACAATCACTTGCAATGTATAAACAATTCGTGTTATAATTCTCCCAATTATCCAATTTAGTAATGAAATTTACCAAAAAATTTAAACAAAAGAATAAAGTAAATGTCATGGTTCTACCAAGAAAGCCAAAGTTAGTCTTGAAAAAGACGGCTTTATTGGAATTGGAGAATTTTTGGGTTATTAATTAAGATTGATGGCAGAATCATTAATAATTAAAGTAGATGGCAAATTTCTAAATACGACTGGTGATGCTGTTGAGGATGCTTTGGTTGAAACTGGTATAGGATTACAAGCTTGTGAAAAATTAACATGCAAATATATTTTACCTTTCAGAGAACTTGGATTTGAATTCAGACCAAACAAACGTTACTACTGCGGCGCGGCTTTATTAGAAGCTGCTGGAATTGCAACAAAAAGACCTCCCAGATGTCCAATCGCACGTCCGGAAAGATGGGATCAAGATTATTTAGCTGAATTGGAATGGAAGTTTAAAGATGGAAATCCAGTTACAATTTTAGGGTGTACCACATTTGTATTTCCTGGTGGTGGGGAAGATGATAGATGGAAACTTTTAAAAAATTTTCAATAAAAAATAATTTCTAATTATCAAACTTATAATAAAAATGATTACTGATTATTCTTTAAGGACAAAAAATCCTGCTGTTTATAACAATCAATCCTTTAATAATAAAATTCATGTAGCAGCCCAAGGAGTTACAAATCTTCTTGATTTGGGATGCGGTACGGGAGGTTTGACAAGAATACTAAAACCTTCAGGGGAAGTAGTTTTATTAGATCGAGATAAAGCAGTACTTGAGAAAGCGTTGATGATATTAGCTGGTGAGGGATATCAAAGAATTCAGACAATGAATCAAGATGTTCGAGATCCGTTAGGATTTTCACAAGAGATGCCCAATGAATACTTAACTATTGGTATGCGATTTTTGCGTGGAGATTTATCTCAAAAAGAGTATCTTGACTTACTTGGGAGACTGGGAAAGAATATCGCTATCCCAGATGGATCGCCATTAATTGTTGTTGATCAAATCGGAAATAACGAAAACGAAGCAAGGGCTTTAAGTGCAATAAGAGATGCTAAACATGAAGTAAGTATACTAGCTTCCCAAAAACAACGGCCGGAAAAATATCTAGAATTTACTCCTGCTGATATTCCTACAAGAGAAATGTTTCTGCAAGTTCCTTCTCCATGGGAGCCAATGCAAATAATAGGTGAAACTATTAGTCATGTTGGTCCGGCTGATTGGTTTGGAGGAAATCAAATTCCTGAGTCTCAAATAAAACCTTTATCTCAAAAAATTCGAGATATTATTGCTCAATGTCAAGCACACAATTTAAATTGTACCGATGATCAGCGAGTTGATGGTGCCGTTACAATTGATATACCTGTGGTTTTAGGAAAAACGTTTTTAACTCGTGATATTGCTGATAGTTAAATATCATAGAATTCAAATAACACAAAATGTTATATTTATAATGATCGAGTTTCAGGTCTTTATGATAAAATTATAATTATTAAGGGATTAAATTATGAAAGTATCCGTCGTCTCGCCAGCCAACATTGCCTTTATCAAATACTGGGGTCGCGCTGACCATCAGATTTTCCTGCCAAGGAATAACAATATTTCTATGACGATGAGTGGCTGTGCTACTACTACCACTGTAGAAACTGGAAATTTCAGCAGTGATGATGTGCAGGTAAAGTTTTTTGAGAAAGAATATACTGTGCTGGAAAAAGATTCCATTAAGGCCAAAAACATCTTTGACCAGATCGAGAGAATTCGGGATTTAGCAAAATCCAGCCAGAGGGTTAGAATTAAATCAGAAAATAACTTTCCTGCTGATGCCGGCATTGCCTCATCTGCCTCGAGCTTTTCTGCACTAACAGCAGCGTTGCTTTTGGCATTTGGACTAAATGAAAAATTTGAAGATAAAGTAGAACTTTCCAGACAGGTACGCCTCTGCGGTTCTGGCTCAGCCATTAGATCAGTTTACGGTGGTTTTGTAGAATTTCTCACTGGTCATGACCATGAAACATCATATGCAGTGCAGATTGCTGATGAAAATTATTGGGATTTGGTAGATTTGGTAGCAGTTGTCGATCCAGAGAAGAAAAAAATCTCTTCTTCTGAATGTCATCAGTTAGCTGATACCAGTCCATATTTTGAAACCAGAATTAAAGAAATGCAACCTCGTATTGATATTGTTCGTCAGGCAATATTGGATCGTGATTTTCGAAAACTTGGACCAGAAATTGAACGTGATTCCAATTCATTGCATATCGTAATGATGACTCAGATTCCAGCAGCATTTTACTGGGCACCTGGTACGATCAGTATTATGAAATCAATTATGGACTGGCGGGAAGATGATGATCTTCAGGCATATTTCACCATTGATGCTGGTGCTAATGTGCATGTAATTTGTGAAAAGAAAGATGCTGTAGAAGTGAAAAAACGTCTGCAGAATAATGAATATGTAAAGTGGATTATTGAAAATAAACCATGTGCCGGGACACACATAATTAGTGAGCATTTGTTTTAAATATCATAAAGTCATGTCTCAAATAACCGCGATCATCTTCGACATAGGTGGAGTGATCCAGAAATCTGATCGAAAAGCTAGTAGCAAAATGGTCGGACTTCCTGAAGTTGATTATTCAGCACTTTTTAAATCAGATCTTGATAATAATTATTCGCATTTAAGAAAAGGGATTATTAATTCTACTCAATTTATCGATAATCTTTATCCAAGAGTAAAACAATTGAATCCTGATGTTACCAAGAGTCAAGTTAGAGAGTCATTAGATTTTTTATTACCACCTGAACCAGAAATGCTTCAGTTCTTACAAATATTAAAGTCCAGATATCAGTTGGCAATACTTTCCAATTCCTGGCCTGAATTTATGCAAAATGCAATTCGAGCTAAAGGAACAGAAAATGATTATTTGCAATATTTTGAGCCTTATATTTATCTTTCTTATAAAATTGGTAAAATTAAACCAAACCCGGATGCATATTTTCACGTGCTTGAACAAATGCAAATCACTCCGGAGCAGGCAATTTTTATTGATAATCGACCTGACAATACAGCAGCAGCTCGCTCATTAGGTCTTAAAACAATTGATTTTCAAAATATTGCTCAACTAAAAGCTGATTTGCAGGATTTGGGATAAGTATTATGTATCATGTATCAAGTATTAAGTGGGAAAAGATAAAAGTCATAAGTTAGAAGAAATTAGGATGTTGGATCTGGAGATTGCTTGAATATCTTATAGGGGAGGCGTCGTCGTCTCCAATGAAACAGAGGGGATGCAGATCTGCATCCCGTGCTGAAAGAGATTCGAGTTTCTTCATTCGGTTTTCGATTTTATAGATTTCAGTTTTCTATTATTTTCTAACTTTTATCTATTAACTTTTATCTCTTAACTTTTATCTTCTAACTTTGATCACAACCAAATCTCCGGCAAAATTAATTCTCATTGGCGAACATGCCGTAGTCTGGGGTGAGCCAGCTCTGGTAATGCCGATTCAGCTTTTTACTACCATTAAATTAAAAGAGAGTGCAGATAACTTAATTCACTTTAAACAGGATAATTTAAATTTTGATTATCAAATTTCTCTGGGAGAGCTCTTAAAGCATAAAGTAGATCCTACGAATCAAAAGATGCAGGATCTCCCAATTGCTATTTTACAAACTTTTAATCGATTTAAACCATTACCTGAAAATACTGGTTTATCATTCGAAATTAAAACTGATATTAAATTTAAAGGTTTAGGCGCTTCAACTGCTTTTACTGTGGCTATGCTGAAGGCCTTATTTCAAGAATATAGAATAGCTGATTCCAAGTTAATGCTCAAAATGGCAATTGAGGCAGAGTCAATTTTTCATGGTTATGCAATAAGTGGAGTAGATCAGTCAGTTATAATTGCCAATAAAATACTTTCCTATCAAAAAGTTGCTAATATTCCACAATTTCAGGAATTCCCTTACTCACTAAGTTTTTTAGGTGAAATTTTAGTTTTAGATACTGGTAAAGCAGCTACATCGACAGGAGAAAGCGTCAATTATGTGAAAAATCTTCTGGCTACAGAACCTGAAGTTTATCAGCCAATTGTGAAAAAAATCGGAGAATTAACAGGGAATCTGGAATCAGGAATCCGGAATCAGGATAAAACAGCTTTTTATCAAACAATTAACGAAGTTGAATTACAACTAGAAGCTTTACAAGTTGTAAGGCCAAAGACAATTAAACTATTTAACCAGCTGCAAAAATTAGGAGGATATGTAAAAATGTCAGGCGCGGGAGCTGTAAAAGGTGAGGGATCAGGAACTGCAATTTGTTTTGCTCCAGATTTTACTAAAATCGTTGAATTTCTTAAGCAAGAGAAAATACCTTTTTTCAGAATCAAGCTGCAGTAAACATCACACCGTAGTGAATGATACCACTATCACCATCCGGATAGATTTTTTTGAATACCGGTCTTAGTTTCAAACCGTGATGTAATTCTTCGAGCTTAATATCGACAATTTGCGTGGTCATTTTTTCACCGGCTTCCAGCTCTACAATCCCGACAATGTATGGCACCTGATACTCAAATCCAATTGGAGCAGCATGCACTTCTGACCAGGAAACGAGGGTTGCTCCATCTTCAAAGGAATATTTGGTGAGTGAAGTACTACCACAATTAGAACAGATTTGCACTGGCGGGTAAAACTTTTTACTGCATTCTTTGCATTTTACCCCAATTATCTGGTAACGATTGTGATATTTCCGCCATGATTTTGCTGAGCTTGATTTGTACATGAGTAATGAAAAAAAGATAATAGCTAAAAGTTAATAGTTACAAGAAAAAAGTATCACGTATCATGTAGAAAAATTATTAATTAATAATTTTTAATACC